>Ga0214542_1001361_pt1 | contig 49899 bp, 23 predicted proteins | sample CNSS1metaG_FD_160096 | JGI IMG/M metagenome (GOLD analysis project Ga0214542, IMG submission 160096) | Root nodule microbial communities from cowpea collected in UCLA plant growth center, Los Angeles, California, USA - CNSS1 | ecosystem: Host-associated > Plants > Roots > Nodule | place: USA... | reverse complement strand
TTTTTTTTAATTTTTATGATAAAACTTTCAATGTTTAAAAATTGGAAAACTTTAAGAAGTTCACAAAATTAAGTAAAGACTTTGGGGAATTAGATGATAAATTGATAATTCAACATTTTCATCATATGACATACACAATGTATTCTTTAAATTTTAGTACATTAAAAATTATATAATACTTGTCTTTTTCAGATATACAAGAATTTGAAATATTAATGCAAGAGTCCATAAAAAAAGTAATTAATATACGCAAGTGCAAGTTTTTTTTTTTTAATTTTATGCGGGCCTGCGAGCTCACTATCATGACCTGCCCCGCATTTTTTCTGCGAGCCTGCAGACCAAACCCGCAGGCCAGACCCTAATTGCCATCCCTAATAATATTTTGACAAACACAGCTTACCAATAAGAAAACACAATAACTGATCTGAATCTTAATTAAATATAGTATTGGTAGGTGCAACACGCCTTTTGACTTGATTAAAATTTCTCGTCTTTGTAGCACTAACATCTTCTTCCAATGTCTTCATTTTCCACATTAGAGAGAATTTGTTTCAATTTCAACAAGTTTGATTATTTGCACGGACAGACCTTTGTTATTTATTAAGGTTCATGGTCCCCAAAATTTTTAATTTTTTTAAATATATAATATATTATATTAATAAAATAAAATAAGATAAATTTTTATTTTTTATAAAATATAATATTTATTATTAATAAATAAAAAATAAAAAATTAAATATAATATAGATTAATAAAATTTATTGAGATTTTTTTGTACTCCCTTATCATCTTTTAAGTTTAACATATATTGTATTCATCCTTCATTCTTGTTGTGTTTTCATTTGTTTGAAAAAATAAAAAATAAAAAGTCATATACAAATTTATTCTTTCTGCTCTCATTTCTCATATGTCCTCTTCCATTTTTTAAGATAAAAAACGCAACTCTCTCTTCATAGTGAAATATCAGTTTAATAGTTAGTATTTTCTCATCTCATGAGTTTTTTTGTATATTTGTTATGAATATAGAAGAAAAAATCATGTACTATATTTTTTAATTGTAACTTGATTATCATCACGGGCGGAACTTGACCAAAAAATTTAGGGGGGCCAAATTATATTTGTTATATATAAATTATTTTTTAACTAAAAAATAATAATTTTTTACATCATTTTTTATTCAAAATAAGTACTCATGACAATATAATCCAAACAATATAACAATAATATATATGAAAGAGTAACATAAAGTTTATCATTAACAATAATATATAAAAAAAACAAAAGTTACTTTTAGTCAAAATGGTCCTCCAACTTTTAAAACCTATAAAACAACATTCAAAAAGTTAAAACATGTTAATGACAATCAACTTATGCAAATTAGAATTCAATGAAAATAAACTCAATTACATGTAAGAATGAAAACATGAGTCAAGTCCTCCGCTTGTTTTTTACTAAAAATATAGCACGGTAAGCAATATGTAGCATCTTTTAATGACGAAAATAAGCTAAACCATGTGTACTGAAATCTTCTTGGATGATCATTTTTACCAGACAACAGATAATTTTCTAGATGCATTTGATATGGACCCCATTTTAGATAAGTCTTTCGTACCTCATCAATTTGATTTGGTGAGTATTGCCAGAGTTGAAGACGCTTCCTCGGATCACGTTCTAAAGTATTTTCAAATTCATTATATGTAACTTTAGGAATCTTAGAGAGTTGTTTTTCGTTTTCTTCAATATTTGAATTATCATGAAGTTTCTCAATTTTAGATGACATAGATGCATTTTTTTCATCTTCATCACAAGTCTTCCTCTTGAAAAAAGAATCAATTCTATTACTCTTTATCATAATTTTTCTAATATAAATTTGTCAATTCTTTTACAAAAAAATAAAATTATGAATACCCCAAATTAAATCTTAAAAGCAAGACTCAATATTTTAAGAAAACTAATAACTTCTAAATGATTAACTTCCCTTACCTTAGAGTAGATTCTTAATCTTGCTCTTCCTTTACACAACTTCAAAGCCTAAAATAGTTCTATCTACACAAAGAAGAGTTTGATAAACAATTAAAGCATGATTTTATGATCTCTAACAGATAGAGATATGCCTAGAGCATAGAAAAACCACATACAAAAGGAAAACAAATTGCTTTAAAAAAAGAAGGGAAAAATGAACTTACTCAAAAGAAGAAATTGTTCAGTCCAAAATGTTTATTAACTCTTCAAAATTTTGTCGTAGTGCAATTTGATTTTGAAAATAATAAGGAAATGATGGTGAAAATTGAGATGAAAATAAAATGAGAGAAAAGATGGAAGCACAGAAGAGAAAAACTAAATAAAAAAAATATAAAAAATTATAATAGAAAAAAAAAACATGATTTTTAAATTTAAGAAAAATAATTCAAACTAAATTAATATAAATAAGGTAATGATATATAAATAAAGTAATAATATATAAATAAAGTAATAATATATAAATATATTTATTTAAAATATATAAAACATAAAATAAAATAAAAATCAATTAATATAAATAAAATAATAATATATAAATATTATTTTTTAAATAAATAGAAAAAAAGAAAAAAAATGGTTGGGGGAGCCGTGGCTCTCTTGTGTCCTAACCTTGTTCCGCTCCTGATTATCATAGTTTTTTTTTTTTGTAGTAATTACGTTTTTTCTTAATAAATTATTTTTTAGTCTTAAACTTTATTTTTCAACCAACATTTTAAAATAATAGATTTGTTAAGAAATTAAAACAAGACAAATATATACTTAAAATTTTCGGGGGGCGGCTCAACGGTTCAGGAGGCCTAAAGCAAACTTAAAAAATGAGACGTTTTATTTAAAATTTATTTTTCGATTTTTTTATGAAAAATTATTTATTAAATTATTATAATTAATTTCATTTAATATTTCTTTTTCAATAGATAATCGGATTAATCCGTTTAATCTTCCTTGAGACATTGTTGATCTTAAATAAGTTTTTATTATCTTTATATTTGAGAAACTCCTTTCGATCGAAACAACTAACACTAGAATTGTTAACATTATTTTATAAATTATATATGCATTTGGAAAATAATTTATTATTTTTATATATTTAAAAATTTTAATTGGTTTATCATTTTCCAAACCTATAATTCAGATATTTAATTCTGAAATTATATCAAATCTATCAATATCCAACAAATTATCATGTTTTAAAGATTTTTCAAGGTTCAAACATTTATCTTTCAAAAATGAAAGATCTACACACCATAATACACAAGACATTTGCTATTTTTTGTTCATAGCTCCTTTTTGTTATGCAATTAAAGTCTAAATTCTTCTTTTATTTTGAATTTTTGAATAGCTTGATTCAAATTTTCTAGTTTATATATTTTTATATGAAATAAAAAATGATAATATAAAAAACATTAATAATGATAAATATATAAAACGAATGAATTAAAACAATAAAACTTTGGTTCTGGTTATCAAGAAAATAAACTCGATAGTAGACTTGCAGTATCTTGAAGTCTGAAGTCTCTTTTTCGTTTTTAAGTCTCAACTTTTAATAAGATTAATCATTAATAAAAATAATTAAAAAGTATTGTTCTTCTAAACTCGATAGTAAGTCTTTTTTTTTTCTAAACTTGAATTATCTTTTTACAGAAAACTCAAATTTGAATTATGCTCAAATTAATCTATTATTCACCAAAAGACTAAACCATAATCTAATTAATAGTTTTGTAAAATATTCAGTTTCTCCTCAATATATATGCAAAAAAAAAACTCTTGAAATCCGTAAATCTAAAAGTACCGAAAAGCAAAACTAAAGAAACACATTTATAATTCTAATACAAATCCAAAACAGAATAAAAATAACAACACAAATAAAAATAAAAAATATACTAACCAGAATTGAGGATGAAAAAATTAGTACACATGGACAACATGAGATTCAAGAGATTTAAGGGATTTAATCTGCCAAAACCCTAGAAAAAAGACTATTAGAAGAAAATAAAATAAGGAGAGATAAGAGAAGTCATAGAGAGATAAAAGAAGAAAATAGAATTCATATTGATTATAAGAGAATAAAGATAGTTAATCATTCTTTTTCTTGTAAAAAAAATTATAATTTACTAAAAAAATGTTTTAACTCATTAATTATCCTTTTTACTACCAATAAAAATTAAAATACACTAATAATAATTTAATTAAATTTTATTCTCAAACATAAACTTATAATAAATTTAATAGAACTATATTAGTAATAAAATATTTTTGAGGTCTTTTTTATCTTAAACATAATTTTATAATTAGTTTAATAGAGAAATATTAGTAGTAAATTTTTTTTTAGGCCTTCTTATCATTGAGGCCTAAAGCAAGTGCTTTACTCGCTTTACCCTTGAGACGACCCTGCATATTTTCAAGCATGATACTAAGGATATTGCTGAATTAGAAGAATCATTTCTTAAGATTCAAATAATTAGAGGTGTGAAGATTCATATTAATTCTTTGAAATTTATTCTAAATAAACGTTCTCAAATATGAGAATACTCAATGAAAGAAATGAAATTAGAAAAATTGATTTAAAATAGGTAAATACAACTTCAAAACTATCATTTTTCTAAGGAGAAACATAAAAGAAGATTTCAATCTTAAGTTATATATACTTTTATTATATTAGTGACAACAATTAAATATATAAATTTTGAATATATTATTTTGTGTGCCTTGAAGATTTCTTTTTCAAGATTTGTCACTAATTATTTGATAGGTTTGTACTAATCATTAACCCGTAAAACTGATGCGAAAAAAGGTTAAGGGTAAACATTCAACCATTGCGACTGTCATGAGAATCCTTTAATGTGTTTTTTTGTTTCAAACATTCGGTCTCTAAACTTTAATAATATATTGTATACAAGAACAAATTTGATAACCCAAAAACATAGAGCACATGTGAAACTTATCGCTCTCTGTCCATTACAGAGTAGTTGCCATAATAAATTGTTGTCACTTACATGGGATTACAGAATAAAAAATTATGCAATAATTATAAATTGATTGACAAATGGACCACATCTATGAAAATAATTGACCATGTGAATATCTCATATTATCTAACATATCACATATTTGAAAAATTTCCTACATTCTCCCACTTGGTCTATTTATCCCATTATCGATCAATACAAGAAACTAAATACAAGGATCATGGTGACATGTCCTCCAAAAGTGAGTATTATCTCTCATGTATCACAATATATCAAGTCTCTCATCAAATATTCACTACAACAAAAATCACTTTAGACAACGGCATAAAATTATGATATTAATTATAAGAACCGTGGTCTAAAGATTAGACCACAATTTTTTAGGCGTTGTATAGGTGAGTGTAGCTATAGATAATAGACAACGATTTTTAGTATGACAATATTTTTAAAACCGTTGTTTAAAATTCTCACAATAGACAACAATTTTACATGTTGATTTTATACATTACTTATGTTTTTAGACCCCATTTTTACTAGTTTTGCCCACATAGTTTAAAGCAACAATTATATAATCATGGACTTTCATGATATTTATACATCATTTATAAAAATGTTGTTTATTATATGTTTAGACTACATTTATTTAGCCATTATCTATTTTAGTGTGGTCTAAACTATAAATTGTTGTAGTGATTCTTACCTATAATGAATAAACCACATGTTTAATCGGGGTCAAACGAAATTTCTCAAAATAAACAAATATGTGTACAACAAAATGAAAAAAACTGACTAAGAATTTTATCATAGTAAAAATAATAATTGTCATAACATGGAACCAATTTCCATTTGCACTAAATGATCCTTAAAATTCTTGAATGGCATGCCTTTAGTTAAAGGATCAACAATCATCAACTCACTACTAACGTACTCAATGACCACTTAACACGCTTTCTTATGGCTAGACATTTAATGTCAATGTGCTTAATTTGACTTTCACTTATATTATTCTTAGTCATAAATAACGCAACAGAGTTATCACAATACAACTTCAATGTCTTAGCAATTGATTCCACAACTCTAAATTCATATATAAAACTCTTCAACCATACATCATGTGAGGTAGCCTCAAAACAAGGAACAAACCCAACCTTCATACTAGATATTGGAAGTAGCAGTTAAGGTCTGCTTTTTGCAGCTTCAAAATATAGCTTCACTAGTTAGCATAAAAACATAATCATATGTTGATTTTTTGGTATTAATGCAACCAACAAAATCTAAATAAAAGTAGCCTATCACCTCCAAACTATCAGTTTGTCTGTATATGAGCATGAAACCCTTTAATCCTTGAAGATATTTGATTATCTTCTTTGCAGTTTTCTAGTGGTCAACACCTAGACTACTCTGATATCTTCCCAGAACTTCAATTGTGAAATGTTAGGTTTAGGGCAAACCTGAAGCATATGAAACATTCTTCATTTGTTCCTTTTCAAGATCATTTTCGGCTCCAATGTTGTAATCTAATTATTATAAATACACTTATTAATGTTGCTTTACTACCTTGATGAGAAACTAGTTGCTCAATTGATTCCTTAACAACTTCATCTGTTTCCAATAATTTGTAGAACTTGAATAACTAGTTGTCTAATACGCTCTTGAACCAAAGGAGCATGAATGACTACTAATTTATCATTTGATTTAGAGGGTTGTATTTCATTATGATTATTTTGAATTAAATCGCTCCCACTAATCAAGTCATTTATAAGAAATTTTACATTCCTTGATTCTACAATTCTAGTGTTATGAGATGGACAATAAAACACTATAACATTTGGACTTTTCACCATATCCAATGAAATATCGACTAATAGTATTAGGTTATAGTTTATTCTCTTGTGGGTTATAAAATGTCACTTTAAATGACATTTCCAAAGGCATATGTGTCATAAATTAGGTTTCCAACCTTTGAATAACTTAAAAGGTGTTCTTAAAACAACCTTGGTTCGAACTCAATTCACTTTATACACTATCATCTTAAGTGCTTCAATCCACAAGAATTTAGGAAGCTTTGCATGACTCCTCATGCTTCTCACCATATCCATTAAAGTTCGATTTCTTCTTTCTGCCAGACCATTATGATCCGGAGAACTAGACAAAGTATATTGGGCAACAATCCCATAGTGTATCTACCATTGTACTCTCCACCTCTATTTGATCTCACAATCTTAAGTTGTTTTTCGCATTGTAACTCTATTGTAGCCTTAAAAACATCAAAGGCATCTAAAGTTTCATCCTTAGAATGAAGTAAGTAAAGATACATGTATCGTGAGTAATCATCTATAAAGGTGATGAAGTATCTCAGGTTACTTGCATCAATATTTGGACAACAAATATTTGTATGAATAATTTATAGTAAGTTTGAACTCCTTTTAGCACCTATTTTGGACTTGTTAGTTTGCTTAACCTTAATGCAATCTACACAAGTTTCAAAATCAGCAAAATATAAAGTACTAAGTACTTCATCATTTATTAATTGCTTGATTCTCTTAATGGAGATATGTTCCAATCTCTGTTGTCATAACATAGAGGGATTCTCATTCATAACACACTGTTTAACCCAACAGAAACATGCATTGAACTATAAGTAGTGTAATTTGTAATTTAATGGAGTAAAGACCATCACATAGTTCACAAAAGTCAACAACTTTCAATTTATTCAACAAAGTAAAACCATATTCCATAAAATTAGAAGAAACACCCATATGTGCAAATTGCAAAATAGAAATTAAGTTTTTACCTAAACTAGGAACACAAAAGGCATTTTCTAAAGATGAAATAAAACCACTACTAAAAACCAACTCATTTTGCTTCCTGAATAGATGCAATGTTCACTTCCCATTTGTCCCCTTAGGCTTTGCATACCCTATATGGTATTACAAACATGGATTGTAGTTCCAGAATCAATCCACCATAGGTGATTATTAATACTAGTCATATTAGATTCATAACAAACAAAAGTAAAATAATTATCTCTCTTCACTAGCCAATTCTTAAACTTAGCGCAATCCTTCTTCATGTATTCCCTTTTTTTTTACAAAAGAAACACTTGGACTCATTCTTTATAACTGGCTTAACAAAAATCTTTCCCTTCTGATTAACTTGATTTTGTTCTTAAGAGAAAGTTCACAATATGACCTTCCTCCATTAGCAACCTTTCCTCCTCTTGAACACACATGGTCACTAATTCATTAGTAGATCACTTATCCTTATGTGTGTTATGAGCACTTTTAAAAGGAGCATATTGATGAGTCAAAATATACAAAATATAATGTACCATAAAGGAATAAGACATGGTAACCTCTAAGGTCTTTAGTAGAGTCACAATGCCCCCTATGTGTATGATTGATCATGCACTCCCTTAGTCCCGATGAGCTTTAAGGATGAAAAATACATGATAATAGTGTTGGTAGGAGATTTATCAAATATGATGAATTGTTCATCAATAACCTTTAGCAAATCTCTCACATTATCATGTTGATCAATAGAACCCCAAATACTAGTAGAAAAGTTAGTCTTTATTAGTGCCACATAGAGACAATTTAACCTCTCCCACTTTTCATAAAGATCAATGTGGATCCAACCTAAATGGAGAAAAACTTTCTCCTTCCAAAACTTATAATTATCTCTTTTTTAGTGACGGAGCACCGGAGAAGCTGAGACCCATCTTATGGCAGTCAGAAACCTGGTCAACCAGATTACTCCTTAAAATATGTTGCAGGTGCTTCTTCTCTTCAAAGTTTATGAGGTTAACTTCTTAGTATTGTATTTTTCATTTATTTCTTAAACATTTTTTTTGTGTTTTTTTTTCTTCAATATATTTAAATATATATTATTGGTTACTGTGATTATTGCTGCAGTATTATATGCCTCCCCTTCGGTAGTTGTTTGTTATAATGTGAACTCACTTACTTGATTCTGTAAAACTAGACTAAATTTTAATCAACCAATTATTTTTCATAACACAACAACTATGGAAGAAAAACGGGAAAATTCAAGCTTTATAACATGAAAATAACGATTATCACATCAAACCACAAGAAAAAGCACACCAAAAACGGCCAAGATGAATATAAGTTAGTAAAAATTCGACAATTAAAAAAGTTGACCAAATAGTATGTTAATTTGTTCCATGGCTAAAGAAAGGAAGAATTAAGCAAAGGAACAAAATTGAACACACCAAAATGCAACAAGAGATTTAACTTTACACCACAGTTGATTAAAACTTCCATAAACCATAAAACAAGAGAAAAACATGTGATGCAAAATTGGAAAAGTCTGGTGGCAGTCCCCAAAAACCAAAAACAAAAAGATGAGGCGCCGGTGGGGGAGAGGGCGACAGTTTCGGAGGAGGCGCGGTGGTGGAAAAGAGAAGCAATACTTTAATCCGTGAAGATGAAGGAGTCCCGCCAGTCAACGACCGACGGTTCGCATTGCTGAAATCCACCACTTAACTTTTTTTTTCTCACTTCATTTCAAGAGTTGGCTAAATTACACATGATCCAAACGATATCACATAAAACACAATGGTTTAAATATAATATTAAAAATAAAATTATTTTATTAATTTGCAAACAGTAAAACAATGTCGTTTGATTGATACACAGTAGAAATGTCAACAGGTGAATAGGTTACGGATAGGACATCTTAGTATCTTACCTATTGGATTTGTCATATATATGTATGTTTTTATTTGTGCTGGTATTTGTTATGCAGGTACTCATATATTTTTTTAATATTCACGAATATCCGTGAGTATTTATAAAAAAAAAATTAACAACTCATTCTAACTATAAATTCAAATAAAATACAATACATAAATTTCAAACAAAGTCCAAATAACCATTTAATTAGTGTTGAATGATAGTTTAAAAAGAAATTGAGAATTTTTAAAACCAATTGATAAAAAATAACTCATTCAAAATTAATGTGTTAATGTTTCAATCATGTTTTTTTAATTTTTTTTTAAATTTAAATTAGAGTATATCGGTACCGAGATGCACAAGTACGGATACTATAATATCGTACCCCGTCCTGTTAACTTGCAGGTACAAAAAATACTTGTACCCGTTATCTGCGAGTATACATTTATAATATTTATTTCCTACCCGTTGCAAGTTTTATCTGTAGATACCTGCTTGTACGAATTTTTTGGACATCTCTACCCAACCGATGCTGAGTAATTTTTTATACAGCAGATAAAACATGAAATACAACCTCTGCCCAATAAGCGCGTTTTATAATAATATTTGACTTAACATTAAAGCGAAAATGTGTCAAACAGTATAAACAACTCAAATACAATCCTGAAATACGTTTGAAACATCAAATAAACTTAACAAAATTTAGTTAAAAGGACTAACTCCACGTATTTCGAAAGATGAATGACTAAATTGGTCCAAAGTTTCGAAATGGACTAATTCCAAATTTTACTGAAAGTTAAGGGATCAAAAACATATTTAACCCTTTTGTTTTAATCATAAAATATATTTCCCCCATTTCTTTAGTGTCTACTCGGCGGCCGCTCGCGCCGTGTGACACTAATTTTTAAATTTTTTTTAGAAAATATAAAAAAAATATATCAAACTAAAAATTAAAAAAAAAATTCTTTGTTTAATTTAGTGTTTATCCAACCGCTCATGTCGCATGACACTTATTTCTAAATAATTAAAAATACCAAAAAACAAACAAAAGGTTTCAAAAATATAATAAAATAAAAAATCAAATCAACAGTCTCTACAAGGTTCTCTACTCGTAACCTTGGTTCTCCATTGTGAATGAAGATATGTAGGTGCGAGCATTATCCTTATCGGGTCCAAAAAATTAAAAAAATAATTTTTGTTTCTTTTGTACTTTCTTTTATTATTTTTATTTTTGGGGAAAATAAACAATTTTAAAACGCACATCCTTTTGTACATTTAATTAAAGGTACTATCTTAGGACGAACGTTGTGAGGTGTTAATACCTTGCTCACACGTACCCGATTCCCAGACCCAAAATCTGATTTTTTACAGACCTTTGTCTTATCTTTTTGGTTTTTTCGTGAGTTTTCAGAATAAACTATGATGACGATTCCAAACTCTATATTTTTCAAATTTTATTTCTTGTTCGTCATCTTGTCGTCATTTCGGTTGCGACACCTCTACTAATAATAAATGATTTCATACCTCCTTTACAATATCAATTGAGCGTCAATCGAGTGAGTGAAAGAATTATTGACCCAAGTGATAATTTTAAAGTTATCAACTTCTCATACCTCTAAAGCAATAGCATAATCATTGGTTTTGGTGTCAATTGATTTTGCCTTAGCACCTGCAATATAACCCACGAAAAAAGTTTTTCATCACATAACTCCAATGGGAATAATTTTTACCATCTAATTGCACATAATAGATGGAAGAGAATCATCTTTACAAGTTGCCATAACAAATTGAATAAAAAAACACAACAAAAGCAACAAACAAAATAAAATACAAATCCAATATTAGAGGATTGCAAATACCTTAAAATGACATAAAAAAACATGAAAAATTTTCCAAGCAGAAAACAAACTTGTGATCAAGTGAAACCTGAAAAGTTGCATAAACTCATGTTTTAGGCTCATTTATTTTTTGCTCTTAGTGTTAGCTTTGTGTGTATATATATCACACCTCTTATAACATTTTATATACACTTAATAATATATAATCCCCTTCTTAATCATAAAAATTAATTTGCGAAAGAGACTTAAAATTTATGGCTTAGGAAAAAGGAAATAATACAAGAATCTCTTCTTAATCATAAATTGTTTGGGGTTCTAATATCACAAAAAATAAAAAAAAAATATAGGAAGAAGAAAATTATATATTATTGACTGTATATAAAATATTACAAAAGATATGATTATACACATGCTAACCCCAAGAGTCAGAAATAAATAAACTAAAAAGATTGGTGTATGCTAACAAAAGCGTCTGCCTTGTAGATAATACTGTGATTGTTTACCTAGTAGTGAATTGAATTCAAATTGTTGTTTTTGTTGGATTTGTTTATACCTCTATTTTTTTATTTTCTTTTAAAAAAAAATTAAAAACATATAAAATATTGATTAAATCTGATATATATATATATATATATATATATATTTTTTTTTTATTTTAAGTGTTGAATAGATGTATCAAAATAAATTTACCATTGTCCTTCTTCTTTGGTAGAATTCAAAGTAGAGCATCTTGTAATTAATAGTGGGCAGGGATTGACATCTGTTAGCGTCGGTAGGTACAACACCTTCTATTTCCTCGTCGGTATCTTGTGTCTCAAGTCGAGTTTTTCATTTTTTTTTTTTCATTTAAAAACCATAATATTTTGACCAACACAACTTACGAATAAAAAATCCACAATAATTACGTAGAACTACGTGTACAGCTACATCTTCATTTTCTTTATAATATATCCGGATAAGGTAAACTAGTCGGAATTTTAAGTAAATATACTATTGGAAGGCGCAACACGCCTTTTGACTTGGTTTAAATTTCTCAATCTTTATATCACAAACATCTTCATCCAATGTCTTCACTTTCCACATTACAAAAAAATTGTTTCAATTTCAACAAGTTTGATTATTTGACAGGTTTGTACTAATCATTAACTTTCTTGCTTGTCCTCGTCAATACGCTAATTTTTTCTACCACTTTGTCTTTTACAGATACGTTACAGTTTGGAACATAAGCTGTTTGCGTTAAAGGTTGCCAGATCCACTAAGACGGTTTTTGATTTGCTCTTGTTTTGTCCAAATGGAACCTCCATACTCTTGTCTTGCCACTGGATTAAAGCATGATGTTTTCATCAGCTTTAGAGGGCCCGATGTACGGAATGGTCTGCTTAGCCATTTGAATAAGGAATTATGTCGCAGAAAGATTGATGTTTACGTGGACAAGAGAATTGAAAGGGGAGATGAAATATCATCCGCACTTCTGAGAGCAATTGAAGGGTCACAGATTTTATTGGTCATATTCTCAGAAGACTATGCTTCATCACCCTGGTGCTTGGAAGAGCTTGCCAAAATGGTTGAATGCAATGAAAAAAACAAACAGATTCTTCTACCTGTTTTCTACAATGTAGATCCATCAGATGTGCGGTCGAAGCGAGGGAATTATGCAGTTGCTTTGGCTAAACATGAAGAAAGGTTCAAGGAAAACATGCTCATGTTCAAGGAAAACATGCTCATGGTACAAAGTTGGAGATCAGCTTTGGAAAAGGCTAGTCATGTAGCAGGGTTTCATTATCCAAAAAATTTTGAGTGAGCCTTCTTTTCTTTCATTTTCTTTTTCCCGATGCACACTTCTAATGTGTTACTATTATGTGTTAGTTCTTTTCTCCTGTCTTATCTATTCTTTTTTTTTTATCTAGTGATGAATCTGATCTTGTCGATGAAATCGTAGAACGCATTTCTGGAACGTTGACCAACTTTAGCCCAAGTGGGTCTAACGGCCTCGTTGGAATTGATCAAAACATTGCACAGATTCAATCGTTATTGCTAAAGGAATCAAGTGAAGTTCGTTTTGTTGGAATTTGGGGCATGGGTGGCATAGGTAAGACAACCATTGCTCGTACTATATTTGATAAATATTCTCCTGAATATGAAGGTTGTTGCTTCTTGAATGTGAAAGAAGAAGTGGAACGACACGGACTGAGTAATTTACAGGAGAAACTTATATCTGAACTAATGGAGGGAGAAGGTCTTTATACAAGTGGCACAAACAAAGCAACAATCTTAAATTCTGTTGAGAGAAGGATGATTCGGAAAAAAGTTCTGATTGTGCTTGATGATGTGAATACTCCAAAACAATTGAAATATCTTATTGGCAAGCCAATTTGCTTTGGCCCCGGGAGTAGAGTGCTCGTTACAAGTAGAGATATGCGTGTGCTTACCACTGGAGGAGTTAATCGGATTCACGAGGTCAAGGAAATGGATCCTCAAGATTCCCTCAAGCTTTTCTGCTTAAATGCCTTCAATGAAAACCAACCCAGAAAGGGTTATAAAGAGCTATCTGAAGAGGTGGTTAAAATTGCCCAGGGCAATCCATTAGCCTTGAAAGTTTTAGGTTCAGATTTTCATTCCAGGGGTATAGACACATGGGAGTGTGCATTAAGTAAAATCAAGAAGTATCCCAATGAGGAAATTCAAAGTGTGTTAAGATTCAGTTACGATGGTTTGGATGAAGTAGAGAAAAAGGCATTTCTAGACATTGCATTCTTTTTCAAAGACGATGACAAAGATTACGTGATCAAGCAACTGGATGCTTGGGGATTTCATGGAGCTAGTGGAATAGAGGCTCTTCAGCAAAAAGCTCTGATAACAATATCAGATAACAGGATACAGATTCATGACTTGATCCGAGAAATGGGTTGTGAAATAGTTCGTCAAGAATCTACTAAATATCCCAGAAAACGCAGCCGGTTGAGGGATCCTATGGAAGTATCTGATGTACTGAAACAGAACCTGGTAAGAGAAAGACACACCATAATTAATTCCATGAAAATGTCTTTGTGTGGCAACTATATTTCAATCAGCATATAAGTGTTAATTTTTCATTGGCATTGTGAAATTTTCAGAGAACTGACAAGGTGGAGGGGATGCAGATAGAAGTGTCTGGAATTAAAGATTTTCCTTTGAGATTAGGCACTTTTAAAAAGATGCCTTGTTTAAGATTTCTCAAATTTTATCTCCCATTGCATGCTGAGCTCTCTCTGCTGCAAAGCCATGATGGTCCCATTTGGTGTCCGGAGAAACAAGATGAGTTGCTTTTATCTGCAGGGTGCAAGGAACTGATGAGGGTTGCGAGCGAGATTCACATAAAATGTCTTCACTACCTTGTTATTGAGGATTGCTCAGATCCTTCACGACTGAACGAACTAACATCAACTGAAATGAAGATGCTGCAAAACACAGCACAGGACGCTGGAGTGGAAATAATATTGAACTCATCCATTGGACACCTTAGCAGTTTGGAATGCTCCGATGTGGTTGATCAACAGTTCAGGAATTTGCCCAATGAGCTACTTTATGTAAGATACACCTATTACCTTAAGATTTCTAAGGGTAAGCGACCAGACAGTGGAAAACCCAAGTTAAATATTCTATTTGATAGCTTAAGGTATTACCAACGCGTGTCTATGGACGAGTTGTATAACACGGTTGTCGTGTTTCCTCGGAGAAGTCGTGGAGAGATGTGGGTGAAAGGAGCTAAAAAGGAGGTCAAAGGTTTTGTGGTTGCCACGTTCTACTTTCATCTTTACACCGTCCTTTTCTTCCTATCTCCTTCTTCCTTTTCCATCACCTTGCTTATTCAGACTGTAATTTGCTCATTCATTCTTTTCTTCTGTATTTTACTATCATTTTTCTCCCGATCCCGATATCTCGGACAATCATTTGACAACTGTTGATGGAATAATATATTTGCGATATATATATATATGTTGAGGTAGAAACGAATAGTATAATGACATTTAGCGTAATAAATAACGATAAAGTTTGTTCATTATGCAAATATAAATGCATTGATAGGTTTGTGTTTTAGGAGAGCGATGGAGTTTATACATGGAATTCAAGAGTAGGCGTAGAGCAAAGTGTGGTTGGGATCCTAATTAATCTGCTCAACCGTTTAGAAAGCGCTAAGAAAATCATTGGCAAAAAGCTACTTTGATTGAGCACATCATTAATGGTAGACAACATGTTTGTTTGAGAACGAAAATCGTTCAACCATTTGGCCACACACATTCAATGCCACGTTAAGAACATTTAATACGTATTGAAGCCTTGAAACATGCACAGACACAAAAAGAAGAAGTAGCAATAAATTATCCTCACAACACGACAATAAATAATGTGCACAATCTCTTTTCTTCCAAGATTTATAAATAAGACCTTTTTGGAAAAGAAAGATTAAGGTCCATTAACGACAACGATGATAAAATAACATAAAAAACTTCCAAGCCTTATAGTTGTTGTGAGAATAATATTGTTCGTGTTCTCTGGTAGTCTAGTTAGAAGTGACTGTGTGCTCATTTTTTCCCGAGAGTGATTGCATTACAAATAATAATTATGTTAGTAAAAAAATCGTTGAGTTTCAAAGAACTCATGTAAATTATGAGTGATTAAATTTCAAAAATATACTCGTGTTAGACAAGAGTCTAAGTTTTAAATAGTTCTTGTGTTTATTTTGGGAGTGACTCTTTCTGGGATTTAAATTATACCTATTTGTATCTTTGCGATAGTGGTCTATCTAGTAAAACTTGATTGAGAACTAAATATTGTCTTTGTTAACAAAGGAACAATACAAAATTGTAATTCCTTCTTTCTCTTATCCTTTAGATTGCACGTTATTATTTAAATATAATTAATATTAGAAGAAGAGATTTTTTAATTAAACATTACAAAAGATTTTGTTTGACATATTGCATGTCAAGCTTAAAGCACGTGTGTATTAGATAGGAATGATAACGGAGTCAGAACGAGTTTCGTTATCCCATACACATCTTTCTAGAAAAAATGCATCCACATTTTCATACCCAAATTTTTGTCTCATCCTTATCCCTACCAGATAACGGGTATAATCTCGTACTCATACCTGTACCCCCCGTTCTCTTACTACTTCAATATTAATTTTAATTAATTTTTAAAAAATAATAAAAAATTACATTAAAGGAAACATAATATTATCAAATATTCAATATTAGAAGAATGATGGTTTCTTCAATATCAAATACTTCAATATTAATTTTAATTAATTTTTAAAAAATAATAAAAAATTACGATAAAGGAAACATAATATTATCAAATAATCAATATTAGGGGATTGTTGTTTCTTCGATATCAAATACTTTGAAATAAATTATAATTATTTACATTTTAGAGTAGAATACCAAATAAAATTTCATGAGAACCAATACATTTATTAAATTTGCAAACTGCAAACATTAATGAAACCTAGTTGATATAATTTAAAAATATTTTAAAAAAATATAAAAGAAAAACAAATATTCAAATTAAAATATATTTTAAATGTTTGTTTACTTCAATTTTTTAAAATTCTAATGAATCTCTTTTTTATACACTAATAAAAATAATAATATATCACTTGATCAAAATGACACAAAGAACAAATAATAAATATAATAATATAATTTTTGACATAGATCTTGTATCTTTTGAACTCTAATATATGTTGGATAGTGATAAAAAAATATTCATGGCAATTACATTAAATTTTTATATTGTAGTAAATAAAAGTTATTTATACAATTATAGTGAGAAAATTACAGTATGATTGATAATGTGTTAGAAAATAAAAAATAATTAGATAAAATATATTGAAATAGTGTTCTACATAACGAAAATAAACAACAAATAATAATATTAAAAAAATAATAAATATGTGTCTTAGAAATAAGTTGAGAGGCTATTGAAAGAAATCGTGAAAAGAAAAAGAATGTATAATTAATGATATGATAAGATGAAAAATATCTTAGAGATATGTAAGAAAATTTTTCAAATATCAACATATATACTCAATGGTTGAGAAATAACGAAAATTGTTTTAACGAAACAAAAGAGTTTTACAAATGAAACAAAAATTAATAATAATAAGTAAAGAATTTTTTTTATATCACCTAGTAAATGAAAGGTTTATACTATTAAACATACTTATGTGAAAGGAAAATATAAAATAAATAAAAATATTAAAAAATAATAGAAATATTCAACTATGAAACATAAAAAAATTTTAATTGACATACATCATTTTAACATAATTACATAAAAAATATATAATAAGATAAAAAATATATTAGAGATGTTTTTATTTGTCATCTCTATTATTAGACACTACATTGCTCTCAAAGTTCTTGTAATCTTTGACGATCTTTTAGCTTTAGCTTGTGAACAAGATCATTGTTGGGGTTTGTTAACAACCTCAAAAAGTATTTATCATCTCATATCTTTTATGATGTAACCTCTCTTAGTTAATAAACTTATGATCTTTTAGATCACTCTTTTGTCAAAACAAAGTTGTTTAGCCGAGAGTAGTTAGGTTTAAAGAATACTTAAGTCTTAGTCAAGAGAGATTGTATATTCAAACAATACGGTATATTTAGAGTGACTATGATTCAAATAATATTCAATGTTTATCAACTTAAAGTATTTTACATTGTGAGTTTGTCAATTTGAAGTTACTTATGAGAAATCTCATCAAAGATTGTTCTTATGCCAAATTTCTTGACAATACGTCTGTAAAGTATAAACTTCGTATGTTTGCATTTATCAAGCGAAGCTTTGTGGATTTTTTTGAAAATCTTAAATACACAATTTAACATTCTTTTTATGGATTTGGTTTATTTTCTACAAAAGTAATTTGACATAGGCATAATAATTTATGCACATTCATTCAAATTGAAGTATAGATTGCATTGAAAATATTTAATGCTACTAGGACAAATGCGAAAAACATCTCCAATTTTTAGTGGCTAGAATGGATTTGCAATAACTCCGTATAAAGATAATATCCTAAATTTGCAAATCTAGATTTATTGTAAGATTAAAGTCTTTTTAAACTTTTAAAATAAAATATTACTATAGCATTAATAATTTATAATTTTAATATGTGCATTATACTGTGACCTTCGGTGTATATTAGTCTTTAAGCATGTGACATCTTATTTAATAGAATAACTCTAATGAATAAAAATCATATATTATAATAAAATAGAGCAAATAACAGAAAGTATATCAGAATTTAACCATTACAGTCATCCCAAAATATACTTAAAATAGAAGTACCATGAACACAGAACAATGCCATAAACATGTCTTAAAACATAAATCAGATTGACAAAAGATTGCTCAATAGAGCAAGGAATTACATATGACCAATTTTACAAAAGATGCTCAAAAGAGCAATAACCAACAAGCCTAAACTACACATTCGTCGTCTTGATGATCATCAGGAGTCTCCACATCTGCTCACACCAACATTTGGTGATCATTGCAAAAAGGAAAATACAACAAGGAAACAAACATAGAAAGAAAGAAGGGTAAGCTAGTGTATTTAAGCATTCATACGTAAATATAGTTACATAAGTACATCACCCAAGACTACATACATCGAGAAAAGAAACTTAAACTAAATTAAACACCCAACTGACTTTAGACTCAATATTCGGATTATGCGCTTGATATAGAATTCTAAGGAAGTATGCACCTGCGTTGATTTCTAAACTCTGCAGAGTCTAGCCACAAGGGGTTATCACCTAATCAATCTCAAGGTAAATCCCAATATGTCTTAGGCTTAAACACCTGCCAAGACTAGGATCTTCTGTCACTCTCACCACATAATCACTCTACTCTATGTGAGTGTGAGTGATTTCTAAACTCTGTAGAGTCTAGCCATAAGGGGTTATCACTCAATCAATCACAAGGTAAATCCCAATATGTCTTAGGCTTAAACACCTCCCAAGACAAGGATCTTCTACCACTCTCACCACATAATCACTCTACTCTACGTGAGTAATTATTAGAGTTCAAAATACCTTCCTTATCTAGACATCTCCTAAATCAAGGCATACATTAACCACACTATCACCAAATATTTCCCTTGAAACCCTTTTATTATCAACATTTCACATGTTATCTTAGAATAATTATCATCTCAAGCTAAACACATCAAGTACAAGTAAAAAATAATAATGTCACATCTTTCATGCATAGCTTCATACATCATATTGTTAACATTAACTCAGTCAATCACAAGTTAAAATAAGGAATTAAAATTCTGCAACAATTCTCGCTTAAGGTAGATTGATCTCGCTTAAGCTAGAAATTATCGCTTAATTTAGATTGATATCGCTTAAGCTAAAATTCGAACAGAGAGCAAAGTGAAATTATGTTATTGTTGCTTAAGCTAAAGTTCTCGCTTAAGCTAGATTGATCTCGTTTAAACTAGAAATTCCCGCTTAAGTTAGCGCTTAAGTTAAAAATTCTCGCTTAAGCTAGCATAGCATGTTTTCACTGGTTTCAATATGTAAAAGCCAAAAATCCCAAACAACACAAATAAAAAAAAACACAACCATAAACATCAAAACAACATTTTAAGCACAATTCAAGACCAAAAACGAAATATGCAAGACACTTAAACAAAATTTTAAAGCTCTAGTTTACCTTACCTTTACAGAAGTTAACTCAGCAAAAAAAAATCAGTCCCAATGGAAAGGTACTACAGCTCCATAAACAACTACAAAACTGAAAACACAAGGCACAGGAAGGGAAAGCGAATCTCCATACAAGAATCGAAGTGGAATTATAGCTCCAGAGCAGAAAAGTTGAAGATGTGACAGAGGTTGGAGATTGACTTACGTAGGGGGAAGAACGTTCCGCTAACTCAGAGGGAAATTTCGTAACTGCCCTAGTACAACTTCTATTTCAAAAAGAGAAGAAAGAAAATGAATGAAAAAACTAGGCAGAATGGAAGTGAGTAGACTCAACAAGTTTTGGAAAAACAAATAGACTTACCTTGGACCCTTTAATTAAACAAGACCCAACAAGATTTAAAAGAAAAGAAGTGAACTTTACAAATACCCTTTTAGATAAAGTTTACTTAAACATAGTACGTCTTCCTATCAGCACACTTCCATGATGTGTAAGCGTGAAGAAGAAAAAAATGTCACCACAAACTACCACGCTCCCTAGGTACATATAATATTAGTTCATGTAATAAAAAGGTCTTTGATCATACAGCTAACCATAAAAAAAAAAAATCAATTTCATTAAATTAATATATAATTTTGTTATTGTAAGTGAATTAAATTAAATTAATCATTAATTTCTTTGTTAAGCAAATAAGATCACTACATTTCGTGTTTCCCATAGTTCATTTATTAAATTATTGTTTTGGTACCTTTCAATTTTTTAAGGATTTTAGTTTTAATATTAAGAAAATCATAATCTTAGTCAAACTTTCGATTTTATGTACGTTTGTTTGTTTATTTATTTATTTTGAACTATTTAAATTATAAATCTAATATATTCACTTCAGTTGTTGTATAAAAATTAATTCATTAAATAGTTAAAAACTCAGGCATACTAAAATTTATAATTAAATGATCGATTTTTGAAATACGAAACAAAAATTGTCTAAATAAAATAAAATTTTTAATTTAGTGCACTTTTATTCTACAAACCTTGGATGGTTTTTCGGAGACTTATGTGCTGCACATAGGTTTAAATGAGCGACAGTTAGTCCAAAGTAGCAAGACAAATATGAACCAAACACTTCCGCCGTGAAAACCACGTGTTTCATTGAACCACCGCACTAACAGCATTTAGACTTGAATTGCAATGACCTATTCTGAGGCCTTTATTATTTGATAAATACTTGGTTGATTATTGATATATTTCATTTCTGAGAAAAAAAATTGTAGAATTTAAATTACGTCTGTTTTAAGGAAAAAAATATTAATATCAATATGTAATTAATTTTTAAAATATATCTTTTATTTTTCTCTTGAAAAATTCAATAAAATATTTAATATTTTCTAATGATATAGGAACATTAATTTTCACTTCCAAAAATATAGATTATAATTATTAAATATCAAATATATTAATAATTTTTAAATAAAATTAACATAACATGATCATATTAAAAATTTATTTTGGATTATTATATTAAAAATAAAATATACCCACATATATGAAATAACTATCTTTTATAAGGTTTTTAATAAGGTTTCTTCCTTGTTTGTAAAGAAATAAGGGGGCAAAATTTTCTCTATGTGACTGGATCTTTGCCAAAACTAACACCTCCAAAATATAAAAAGAAACTTTCAGCAAAAAGTTCATCCCTTCTGATTTCATTTCCTTTTTCCTTCTTTTTCTGCACAAACACTGTGCCACCATGTCGATCTCAACTTCACCTCACTCACACCTTCTTCACCCAAACCATAACCACTCTCTCTCTAACCACCGTATCCACACCGCCGCCACCACCACCGCCTTTTCCCTCCCCTCTTCGCGCACTTTCAGGCCCATCAAATGCGCCTCCACGCCGGCCCAGCTACAGGATCCCATCCCGGTCCAGGCCCAGGCCCAAGAGCGCGTCTTCAACTTCGCCGCCGGTCCCGCCACCCTGCCGGAGACCGTACTCCGACGCGCCCAGTCCGAGCTCTACCTCTGGGGAGAATCCGGCATGAGCGTCATGGAGATGAGCCACCGTGGCAAGGATTTCATGTTCATAATAAAAAAGGCTGAGGAACATCTACGCACCCTTCTGGAAATCCCACCGGGCTTTTCCGTCTTGTTCCTCCAGGGCGGCGCCACCACCCAGTTCGCAGCCGTGCCGCTCAACCTCTGCACCCCTGACGACCCCGTCGATTACGTTGTCACTGGCTCGTGGAGCGATAAGGCATTCAAGGAGGCCCAAAAATACTGTAAACCCAGTGTGATTTGGTCTGGGAAATCTGGAAAATACACAGGGATTCCACATGTTGGGACTTTTGAGCAGAACCCAGATGCTAAATATTTGCACATTTGTGCAAATGAGACTATTCATGGGGTTGAGTACAAGGACTACCCATTTCCAGAGAACCCCTCTGGTGTTCTTGTTGCTGATATGTCTTCAAATTTCTGTTCCAAGCCTGTTGACGTGTCAAGGTTTGGAGTCATCTATGCCGGTGCACAGAAGAATGTTGGGCCCTCTGGTGTCACAATTGTGATAGTGAGGGATGATCTGATTGGGCGTGCACAGGGTGTTACTCCTGTGATGCTTGATTACAAGATTCATGTTGAGAACGGGTCACTCTACAACACTCCTCCTTGCTATGGCATTTACATGTGCGGGTTGGTGTTTGAGGAGCTGTTGGAGCAGGGTGGGTTGAAGGAGGTTGAGAAGAAGAACGAGAAGAAAGCTGAGATTTTGTATAATGCAATTGATGGGAGCAAGGGGTTTTATAAGTGTCCGGTGGAGAAGCCTGTGAGATCATTGATGAATGTGCCCTTCACGTTGGAGAAATCAGAGCTTGAGGGAGAGTTTATCAAGGAGGCTGCAAAAGAGAACATGGTTCAGCTCAAGGGACATAGGTCTGTTGGTGGCATGAGGGCTTCTATTTATAATGCTATGCCTTTGGCTGGAATTCAGAAATTGGTCGCTTTCATGGAGGACTTCCGAGCTAGGCATGATTAGAGATGGGTGCTTTTTGTTCCTATGCGTCTGGCTGAGAAGATCTCTAGCATTTTTGGTTTGTCGCTTCTTTTTATGTCGTGTTTTGTTCTGTAGGATTTTCATGTGCACTTCGAAATTTTCTAGGGGATAATTTTGGTTCTGGCTAGAAGGATGCCTAGGAGTTTAGGTTTAGGTTCGTACTTATTAATAAATTATAATCCTCTGTTGTGAGCTTGTGTCATTGTATGGGTTCAGGGCATGGAATGAACTCTCGGCGTGGGCCGTCGTCTTGAGCCGGCCGGCCTTCGACCCAACCGGACCTTTCTCGGTTATCTGTTTAGAGTATTTTAACTCATCTCAGTCGTCGGTCTTTAGTTTGGATTGACTCTTGTTTTGTGGTCCGGCACGAAACGATTTGGCTTAATCTTTGATTCCGAATCAAGTATTATTTTTAAAAATTAGTTCAAGTAATATATTGGGTCAAACTTACTCATACTCAAACTTTTTTATAGTTAAAACAGGAACACATAAAGCTAACTTTTTAATGCAAAATAGTCTTCAGCATGTAAACCTTTTAAAAGTAAATGTTTGTGTCAATCAAATAAGTGTGATGGTGGGCAGCAAGTCTAATTTTGATTAAATCATTAACCTTCTAAGGCGTTATGATAAAAGGCGGGGAGTAATGTAATAAAGTGAGTAGTGTAATGAAGTATAATCATTTTTAAATATAAAGTAGGACATTGAAGTTAATAAGGGGGTTTTTAGATTCTAAAAGCATATAGGAATTTAGTAGGTAAGAGCATGAGATAAAGGAAAATATATACTAACATTCACTTTTTATCACTTCTCTTGCAACATGACATGGCATATGCTTTTTATTTTTTTTTCAATTTTCACGTTGGTTTTTTTGAAGAAAGCGGGAGGAGAAAAAGTAAAAAGCAGGAGTGAAAATTGGAGGAGAAAAAACAGAAAGTGAAAATGTAAATGGTTGAACTAAGAAGCATTTTGTTCATCGTCTTCAATCATTGATGTTCGTCTTCAACCACCATTCTTCATCTTCAACCCCTATTTTTCTAAAAACCCCTCTTCTTATTTGTCGCAACAATGTGGGTTTACCCATTGGACGAAAGCTTCGACGGTTCAACGTTCATATCCATTGGGGTGGAGAGCAGAGATTTTTGTTGTTGTTTGTAGTGCCGTCATTGTTGTAGTGGTGTAAATTTGTGGGTTTCGTCTTTGTGGTGAAATCTAATTGGGGCCATTTCTTTGAAAGGTGTGTGGTGGTAAGTTGTTTTATTTTTGCGTATTGCTTGTTATTTTTTTTTTGTGTAAAAAGCAAGAACGAAGGTGGACTTTTGTTTTGAATGTGGGTTGTTGAGGTTAGGGTTAAGATTTCGTGTTCTTATTTTGGTTGTTGTTTCTGAAATGCTTTCGCTTACATTTTTCTTTGCGAACCCATGCTATATGATTTGCACATTGGTATGATAATGGAGCATGAGTAATTTTGCATTTGTTGACTTATTGAGTAAATTGTAAATCCACACTTAAAGATATAATTACTGTGAAAATTTGCTCTAATTTGCACATTAGATATCCATGTTAGTTATTGTGGAGCAAGGATGATATTCATTCATTGGTTTACTAAGTAAACTGTAAATCCAAATATGTGCTTACTTAAGAGTTCATAACTATAATTTGCACATTGGTTACCCCTGTTAGTTATAGTTGAACAGAAATAATCTCAATCCATGGAAATTGTAGTCATGTTCTCAAGGTGAAATTTAATTTGGCTCCAACCAAAACTATTTTTTTATACAGGTAATGAACTGGCAAAAAGAATGTGTTATGGGAACTCTCAACCTATTTGGCCATCTTGGTGGCTTCCTTGTTGAACATGAAGACATAAACCAATCGCAAAATAGTAATTTGTATCACTGATTGAAGGATCAACCAAGGAAACGTTTCAAGAGTCAAGTCATACGAACTCCGTGTTTTAGAAGAAACTTGAATTACTTAATTTTGTAGTGTTTGATCATGTAGCAATGTTGAAAATATTTCTTTTTTATAATGTTTGAAGAGTATGATACATTAGTAAGGATTAATATGATATAACTTAAAATAAGATGGCCATGATATAACTTACAACCAACAAACACCTATAAATCAACATGATAATAATATGAGGTAAGTGTGCAAGGCAAAGCGTTAAAATAAGATTCCCCAAGACGAAATTTAAAGCCTAATGAATTGTACAACTACGCACCATTATGGAGACTAATTGTGCCACAAACTTCTCTCACATGATTAATACCTTATTGTATTGATTTTTGAATGCACATTCCTAATTCAATTCCTTTTAAGTAATGACTTATTGTTCCCACACAACGGTAATAAGTCACACAAATAGAAAAGTTGGTAAAAAGAAAACTTCAATAAAAAAATATTGTAAAAATAACCTAAAATAATGTTAGTTTAAATAATTGTAGTCACCATTAATAGAAAATAATGTCGCACAATACCAATTGAAAAAAAAAAAACTATGTTAATAGTAATTGATTTTTTTATATAAATTTTGATAAAAAAATAACATTCATCAACTAAAAGAATCATTAATGTTTAATAATTTTTTTATTATTGAAGGTAATTGAAATATTTCGTAAAATGAACTGTTATAGTGAAAAAAAAAGCATTTAAAAAAAATTAAAATGGGAAGAATTAGGCTATGATATGGCATGAATCGGTGCATTTAACAATGGTGCCGGTGGCATTTTTACTTGTGAGATATTAGTTTACAAGATGAAACAAATACATAACATCATTCGATTATTCTATCAATTATTCTCTGGTTTTGAGCTTAAGTAAGCCTACTTATTGGTGAGTTTGAGAGTTCAAACTTCATATACATTTTTCTTCCTTGAAATTTATTAAGAGGGTGATGTATCCTTCAAGAACGCAGAGGTTGAAAGACAACCACTTTCTCAGAGACTCCAACGCTAAAAATAATACTTCCCATGATTGAGTTCTTCTCCAAAACTATAAATGTAACAAGCACTTGTTGAATTGAAGCTTGAAATTTTCAGTGCACTATAAACTTTCCAATAACCTTTGCTGGTACACCAGCCACAATGCTTCAACAGAAGAAACATTCCCTTTATTACATAACATAACTTGGTGGAAATTGCAAGTGCAAAACATTGTCAAAAGTTCATCTAAACTTTACCTGTGAGGAGGAACATCTTGTAACACAAGGGAACCTGCAGCTATCATAACACATTCACCAACTTGTAAATTCCCAAGTATAGTTGCATGAGCTCCAATTAGCACACCTTCTGCAACTTTGGGATGGCGATCACCTGTGTCCTTTCCAGTGCCACCCAAAGTTACACCCTGCCAAAATCTGAATTTGTAATTCTATTCAATTTCAGAAAAGAATTAGCCCAAAATATCATAGAAAACTCGATTTGTGAAACATCACTCACTTGCATCAGTGAAACTCTGTTTCCAATTATAGCAGTTTCACCAATGACAACACCTGTTCCATGATCTACTAAAATTCCATTCCCAATTGTTGCAGCTATAAATGAAACAGTTAGAAGTAAGCACTTGAACAATGAATATAACAGATGGAAAATATAAAGATGAATCTGGTTATTCTATTAAGGAAATTCGTTATTCACATCATTTTTACTATACTAAAGTATTCCTCATTTGCATGCAAACATCAACCTAACATACCTGGATGTATATCAACTCCAAAAACCTGCAGTGGAGAAAATAGGATCATCAGCAACAGGAATATGAAATAACCTTATGAAATTCTCCATTATTTTTACCAAGTGCAGACACTACCTCACTAACTCGACTTTGCAAAGCTAAGGCTAAAACTTTGCGACCCTGGCCCCACAAAGCATGAGCTACTCGATGTACTTGCAAAGACTGATAACCCTGTCAGAGAATAAATCCTATGAACTATAGGGAAAAATGTTGGGGGAAGGGCACAAAATATAGAAGAAAAAGCTCTGTATGTTACACAAAAGCACCATATTATTCAATCAAATGCTTCAGCATAATGAACAAGTTAGTATCAATACATGATTCAGAAACATTAACCAATAGCATGATTGAGATGCATAATGAACAAGTTGGTATCAATACATGATTGAGATGTGAATCAAGTAAATGATGTATCTTTCTGGTGGGAAACTAAATGGTTTACCTTCATATATAAAAGTGCTGAGCAATATGACAAACAAGCAGGATCGCGATCTTTAAATGCCTATCAGAAAAAGTTCCGAAATGAATCAAGTAAAATGCAAATTCCAAAGTTATACAAAGTGAAGTTCATTTACCACTCTTACAAACAAAGAAGAACATTAGTTACCTGAATATCCAAGCGAATCGAATGCTGGATACCTTTATCATGCTTTATCACAGTAGAAAATATATCCATCAGCTGAGTAGCCAAAAGAGTAGGCTTTTGGAGTCGGTTGGCCAAAGCAAAAGCTAATGCTTGCTCCAAGCAATCATGAGACAGAATAGTGGCATAGAAGAAGCTACTTAAAATAGGTTCTCTTTCTGCCTGCACGCAAATAAATGTATATCATGAAGTTATCAAACATGTAAATGTTCTCCAACACTCGTCAAATATTGAAAATGAAGCATCTAGGTTCATATTTCATCATACAATTAAACACATTTTATGATTAGTGGGAAAAAACAGAACATACAATCCATGAACTTCTAAAGTATCCACACCAATGCTCAGCTCAGCAACCAAGATGCAAACAACAACAGCAACCAAAGAAGGTGAGGGAACATAATGGATAAAAAAAGAGGGAAAAAATGATTGGTACCTCTAACTGTGCTTCTTTTCTGACATCATCCCAGATAGGATCAAAACAATCTGAATTTTGAAGTGAAGAATCCATGACAGGGTTGGGAATTCCCATGGCATAAACGGGGAAAACTTTCTCCAGATGAGGAGGCCAAAACGAAAAGGAACCAACACTAGTAGGTTGGCCTTCCTCAGCTTCATGTTCAGACAGAGTTTCAGGAAGATAATTCAAGGTCTTGTGGCTCAGATGAGCCATAGTTATTGAGAGAAAATGAGATAAGAGAAAAATGAAAGTGGTGTGTTCTTAGGTGGCTACTAAGTGTGCTATCTATGCAGCCGTTATTATTATAGCTGCAGAATAGTGGAGTTTTGTTTGCTGTCAGAAACAAATTCTCAACTGTGTACAATCACATAGGATATAATAATAATTTAGTCTTTATGCATAAATTAATACTCAAATTGACACCTTTAGCTTCAATATTTATTTTTTTGCTTTAGATATTTAAGAGGGTCTGGTGTGTTTATGCATCTTACCCTTATGTTTGTTGTTTAGGCAATACAAAATAAGTTAAATTCAAAGAAGAATTTAAAAACATATTAACTAATCATTATAATTTCATACTCAACAATTACTTAACGAACAAATAATCAGTAAAGAAAAGAAGAAGTGAATAATGTACACTTGTCTTCCACAATTAATCTTCAAGTCTTGTTTCATTGGATGCTTCGCTGCCTCTTCTACATTCCGAGGTGGCTGTTTTGTTTCTTTGTCCCTTCAGAGTGATGATATGTGCAGAGACATAAATTTCCTACAGAACCAAAATGCTACCATAGAGAATAGTCACACGTCACCCCCAACAACCAACGAACAAAACAGCTAAAAAACAAAAATATAACTTTTTTATTAAATATTACATCAGTCATTTCGATTGGAATGTTTGTTTTAAAAATTCACTACTAAAACAAACGTTTATTTGATTTAGATAGACCATGTATGTAAAACTTTATATTAATCTAAAATTGTTTAATATAATTGTTATACCAATCACAATTCACATAATATGTACTTTCTAACATATACTAACATATAAATTATTCTATTATTGTTGTTCTCTTCAGTAAAATTCTAGATGGATAGTATAATTCAAAGGCTGTATTCTTAAAATTTGTTTTGGACCTGGTATAACTCAACATTGCATGAGTTAACTTTGGCTCAATAAGTCGAACCTACTATGGTTTTACCTTTCTTGCACCTACTCCAACCAAACTTTGTATAATTTTAAGTGAGCTAATCTCACTTGATTTTCAATTCTCTTAATTAAAAAATTATTCCCTTTATATTAAATTCAAGTATAATCTATTGGATTCATCTCCGACCATATATAGATTTAAATAATTATGAATTGAATTTCAAGATTTGAATTTTAGTTTTCTTATGACTCCATGAAAAAGAAGAAGAAAGAAACACGGTTTACTTAACAAAAACAAAAATTAATGGTTTTGATGTATATTATTGAAGAGTACAATTACAAATGAGTGGAGAGGAATGACATGAAATGTTGGTCTATGATTACTTGGAAGGTACAGGAAACACTTTACCATGAAAATGATATGAGTGTCATCATGGTTGTCATGGGTCTTAAATGCTACTTTGAAAATGTACCTTCCATTATCTCCACAATCTCTCAATTAAAGCTCCAATGCTGCATAAACCATGGGTAAAAAGAAAATCATTCTTCAACTCGATCCAACCCCTCCTTCCAAATGGGTTTTACCTCTTTCAATATCTCCCACAATTATACTCACTCGAGAAAAAAAAAAAACAAATAACACTTAGACGAAACCAAAAACAGTTATGAGGTAGAAGAATTCGGAAAAATGATATTGTTTTGACGTCATGAAAGTAGTTGGTATCCAAAACCACTTCAAGCAATCATTTTGGCCCAATTATCACTGTTCCACCCCGATATCGTTCTCCATCTCATTAAAAGATTCATTGTTTCTAGAACTTTATAATATGTTGAAAGCATACTTAGGATTAAGTTAGACTTCTATATAATCACCATATGGCCCATGCTATCTTAATTTTTATTTTTTTTTCCGAATAGATTCGACCATTGCGTTTCTTTTACTCTCATCTAATCCTAATCCATGTGAAGTGAGATTAGAAAATTTATAACTTTAATTCAACTACATATATTTTACTCCACTTAACTTAAATAAACTTAAATTCAATTAAAATATTTAATTAACTATTACTTATATTTTAAAAATAAGTTATTTTTAAAATATTATTATAATTTATATACCAATTTATTAATCTAAATTAATATTACTTTGATTAATATGACTTAAATTTTATATATATATATAATTTATTTTTATATTTTTAAGGCAGACTAAAGTAATATACTAAAATTAATATTATTTAATTAATATAACTTGAATTATAAAAGTATCTACTTTACTTTGTTTTCTATTTATTTTTTAAAACCAACCAAATTCGATGGCCCAACACCAAAAGGTTGCAATCTATTTAGAAAGCTGACTTGACACATGACTGCACACATCAATCTAAACAGCATACAGTTGCTGAATCACAAATGATTACTGTAGGTACAAAAACAATGAATATTGTTGTTTCTAGGGCAAGAAAACAATATTATTAAGATGGTGACTTATTAATTATAATTTTTTGTGAATATTTAATAGGATAAGGATTATTAAATTGATTTAACAAATATATAAGAGTTGTCAATAAATAGTTCATATGTATACATAAACTATTAAGATTAAATTAAATTAAATTAGTTTTTAAAATGAAATAAAAGTGTGTTTCAATTTTATTAGATTGGTGAGAAATAAAGAAGGCAAGGTGAAATATAGTTCCATTTATTTATTAACTATTGGTAGGAGATTTAGAAAAAAAGGAATACAAGAAAATGAAGAAAAAGTAAAGTCAAATTCTCAGTAGGCAGCCACTACAATTTCGGTCCTTCCCATCATCCCGTGTTCTGTTCCGACTCGACTTTTCGTCATTCTTCCAAAACCAAGATTTCATATTCTCTCCATTTACGTTCCTTCCACATAGAATCCATTTTATTTTTTTCTTTTCAAAACGCAACGCAATGGCCAGAAGATCACTGCCGTTTCTCAAGGACCTCCTCTCGCGCTCCTCGCCCAGCCGGATCACCACCCGATCCGTCACCTACATGCACCGCCCGGGCGACGGGACGCCGAGGCCGGTGACGCTCATTCCGGGCGACGGAATTGGGCCCATGGTAACGGGCGCGGTGGAGCAGGTGATGGAGGCGATGCACGCGCCGGTTTACTTTGAGAAGTTCGAGGTCCACGGGAACATGAAGGCGGTGCCGCAGGAGGTGCTGGAGTCGATTCGGAAGAACCAGGTGTGTCTCAAGGGAGGCCTGATCACCCCCATGGGTGGCGGCGTCAGTTCCCTCAACGTGCAGCTCAGGAAGGAGCTCGATCTCTACGCCTCCCTCGTCAACTGCTTCAACCTCCCAGGCTTGACCATGCGCCACAATAACGTCGACATCGTCGTCATCAGGGAGAACACCGAAGGCGAGTACTCCGGCCTCGAACACGAGGTCATTCCCGGCGTCGTCGAAAGCCTAAAGGTTCGCCTCATCTCACTTTTGCATGGGTTATCCAGTAATTTCTTTGGGATGAATTACACGACACGACATGACAATCCTGTTTTTTTATTGTATAGAGAACTCTTTATAATGTCTTTTAAACAGAGATGGGTGTAATATTTTTTAAAGAAAAATTGGATGTTTGTTGCTCAAGAGTAAAAAATGAGGAGGCCGGGAGAGATTTGACACATAAACTAAAATATATATTTTTTGACATGTCTTCTATAAGAATTTTTGCAGAAACTTTTTCAAGCAGTACTAAGAATCTATTGGGGTACAAGCTAGAAGTGCTTTTGAGAATTGCTCTTCTAAAAATATAGAGAATTTTCTGTGGTAGAATTTTGTCCCCTTTTTTCTATCTAAGCTGAGACATATTCTCTGTACTGGATTATATCTTGTGATATGATTAGTTAAGTAGGTGTTTATCATGTGGAAATTATTTTCTTTTAACTTCTTTTGAGGGAAAGGTCATTGATAAATTTAAGTGATTAGCTTTAGGACGATTGTTATTGTTTTTGAGAAATAGTTGTTATTAATACCGTTTATTGAGATATTATTTTAATGTGAAACTATTATTCTATAAAAGTTAGTGCGTATGAATCAGTTTGTTTGTTTTAGACCAATAATCACTTTTATTTAGTGAACTTTGGAAAGAAAGAAAAATATATATTGTTTTCTGGAATTAGTTTACCAAATTCTGAACTTATGACCTGTGATGCATGGTGGGTTTGTTTGTGGTTCACCCAATCCTAATATTTTGCTAGGTAATTACGAAGTTCTGTTCAGAGCGTATTGCTAAGTATGCATTCGAGTATGCTTATCTGAACAACAGAAAGACGGTGACTGCTGTACACAAAGCAAATATTATGAAGCTTGCAGATGGTTTATTTTTGGAATCTTGTCGAGAGGTTGCCACAAATTACCCTGGAATCAAGTATAACGAAATTATTGTGGATAACTGCTGCATGCAGCTTGTTTCAAAGCCTGAACAGTTTGATGTCATGGTATGTCTATTTATAATAAATCCTGCTTTGCAGCTAATTATGCCCTTCTGTAATTTTTGTCTAATGTATTTGTGGAGTGAAAGCAGATATGTACAGTTTTGTTTTGCAAGTTTGTTGAAACTTTACTGTCATCACATTATTGGTGAAAAACCAATTATTTGTTTTTGAGCTCATTGGGCTCTTTAGATATTCTTTAGTAATTTGGTTGGGTTTTCCTTGTTTATGTGTGCATAAATTAAATGCACAAGAGAAATTAGCTGAGAAATGAGTATTTGCACAAAAGAGGGTGAAATTTTGTAACAAAAGTATAGTTGAAGACAAATCATGTTTCATTTTTGCTACAGGCTTCTCGGTGTTGGTCAAGTAAAATAATATTTTAAGGATAAACAATTAAGGAATAAAACAAGGATTGTGACGTTTCCAAATTGTACTGTTGTTTTCTTTCAAGATTGCTAGCAGTGTTAAAAAAGAGAGAAACATTATTGCTCACCACATTATCTTGGAAATATAGACAGCATCTTTGGTAACATGTTTATGTCAGAAGATTAGTATGATAAACTAGCCATCATAAAAGCAAGGATTGGGGATAAGAAATGGTTTCACAATCTGTGATGTGATAGATGATGAGTTTTGCAGGAAAGGGGGCAGGACAGTTTAAAAAATAATACATAATAAATATTATTATCATATAGTATATAGATTTATACACTTTTTATATTAATATATAACTTGACAGTGGAGTCAATATATAAGTTTTGGTGTGAAAAATAAAAGTTAAACATATATAGTAACAATTTTAAGGAAAATGAGGGGTGTAAGTGTCCATCCTCCAATCCCATTCTCCCAAACACCTCCATCCAAACATATATCTGGGTAGATGTGTTAGTGTAAGTGAGAATGAACAATTGCAAACGGTTGCTCAATAACCTCAGGTTTTGATGGTTCTGTCTTACAGAACACTGATCTTAATTTGTTTCTGATATTTAATAGAAGTGTTTCTGAAGTTCTCTTGTTCTATTTCCTTGATAGGTGACCCCAAATCTTTATGGAAATCTAATTGCAAATACTGCAGCAGGCATTGCTGGAGGTACTGGAGTTATGCCAGGAGGTACGGTTGTTAGTTACTACTGCATTTAGCTTCAGTGCTCTCGCCTGATTTTCTCCTTTTAAAATACCTCCTCCTGCTTGTTGTTGCTACCTGTTATTATCAATTGTTCGAATAATGCTTAGAACTTGAAAAGACTAGGCCGAGTCTATTTGTGTATATGTGTGTGTCAAGATCATTATTCTGCATCTGGGGGGCGATTTTACTCATTGTAAAACTTTGCAAATAAATGTGCATCTTAAAGCATTAGATTCTTTGATCATATAGGACTTGTGTCAATGTGGAAGTAGATTTTTAAGGAATAATATTAGAGATGACAGCTTTGGTAGACACACTTGGTAATGGTGAATTTAGTGTGTGTGATGGTAGGTAAGGTCGAGATGATTGCACTTTTGAGTTTTGTAGTGAGTAAATAGTTACTGGGAAAAATCATTCTCCTGTCCTCAAATATGACTTTTGCTTGGCAATCACACAGCAAACCATGGATGTGTTTTTTGCAGGTAATGTTGGAGCGGAGCACGCTGTGTTTGAGCAAGGTGCTTCAGCAGGAAATGTTGGTAGTGAAAAAGTATTAGAGCAAAAGATTGCGAATCCAGTGGCACTTCTTCTCTCGTCAGCTATGATGCTTAGGCATCTTCAATTTCCTGCCTTTGCTGACCGTTTGGAGACTGCAGTGGCACGTGTCATTCTGGAGGGAAAATACCGAACAAAGGATCTTGGAGGCTCAAGCACCACCCAAGAGGTTGTGGATGCAGTCATAGATGCTTTAGATTGAGATTTCCAAAATGAAATCAGCCTCGTATATTCTTTTCTGACAAATTTTCCCATCATTGTTTTGCTCCCATCAACTGGGAAATAGCAAATTTTTGTCCTCAATAAAGTTTATGCCATACAGAAAACGATGTAATTCTTTTTCTACCTGAAGAATTTGTAGAGTGATAATTGTTTCCCTCCTATTTAAAGGCCGTGATTTGGCGCTATTTTACGACCTAGCAATTATTTTATAGCTCTGCTTGGGAAGAACATAAATTGTTTCTCATGATTGTTGTCTTTGTTTCATGTACAGTCTAGTTCTGTGAATCTCTCAATCTTACTGGTGTAATATTTGAAAAGTTTAAACCTGATTCTGAGTACCTCTATCACAAAGTCATCCAAACCATGCCAATGACTCGATAAAGCCTCCAAACGACTCCTTCAAAGTTTTAGATTCATTAGACAAGTTGTATTAATAGGAAGCTTAATAAGGATGTTAATAAGAAACAAAGGGCAATAGGTATTGGAAAAGTATGTGACAATGACCACAATATCATGAATTTGAAACTTGTTGATTACAACCAATAGAAAACTCTTTTTTACATTTACTAGAATGATAATGATTTATAAACTTCCTTTTAGATCCGATGAAAAAGAAAAGTTTAAGCAAGTTTGTGCAATAAGCTCAACTTTATCTTAAAATTATTTCCTTTGATTTTGGCTACAACTTTAAAGAAAAAAATTTCAAAATATTGATCCAATAGACCAAACCCAATCTAACCTACTTAATAGTAAATTAAGTTGAACTAAACTTTACATAGAAAATGTAAAAACTTAACCCAACATGATTTTTTTTAAGTTAGACAATAAATTTACTCAAATTTTATTTAACTCAACCCAAACATGCTTAGAGTTTAGGATAAATAAGCGTAGATATCTTCAACTAACTCACATATATAAATAAAGAAAAAGGATTAAATATATTTTTATCTTTCAATTATAATGAAAATTTGTCCCTTTTGATTCTATTTAATTCTCTTACTTTCAAAAACATTGAATTTAGTTATCCTTCCCAATGACATTAAATTTTATCGCAAATGGCAAATGACATTCCATCAAAACATCACATGTATATTGACACATTTCTGCCACGCAAATTTTATTTTTTATTGATTTTTTTAATGAAAATCAAATGTCTCAATGAAATGGAAGGTGTGTGTGGATTACCGTTGAAAAAGATAAATTTAGTTGAATTAAAATAAATCTTCATCCACCGGAAAAGTAACAAACATGATTTGGACCTTCAAATGGGGTAATCCAAACACACAAATTGTCATTCCTTGTCTCTTCTTCAAATAGAAAACCCCCAACGGTTTCTCCATCTTCATCACACAAAGCTCCAAGAAGGGCACCCAATTCGCGTCGTTGCGTGCCTCCAGCCGATTAGAGCTCTTGTCCGCGCCACCTGGAGCTGTCAGCGTTACTCCTTCTTCGTCATAACTCTTTTCCCTTGGAATTAAATCAAATTTATTAACTGTGCACCTCACAAACTCAAGAGTTTCCTGAAGCCTACCCTGCTCACAAAGCAACCTAACCATCATCTCAAGGGTTGAAGCATCAGGCCTTAAATCCCTCCTAGACTTACAAAAACTAGAACAATTGAATCAACATCCCAACACTGAAATATCTCTTCACAAGTTGAACCAGTGGCCTCAACACTTGCCAATGTCATTCCATGAAAAACTCTTAAACGCTAATAACATCTCCAATCTTGTTAGTATGTACAAGCCATGGGAGAAGGAAACATGCTTACAAAAATGCGTACAAATACACACAAGAAATATTTGGTAAAAAATAACTCAAAGAGAGTTTGCCTTATGATTTATTAGAAACTTGTTCAATATATAGAGTGTCTCATCATATAAGGGGAAAAGTAAAACCTAATAAAATAGAATATTTGATATCTCTATCAATATAATTAAAAGCAAAAGATATATTATATCTTTATTACCTCTTCTCAAAGTGGACATGAAGATTGTAAAGTCCGAACTTGGAAATAACAACCTGGAAAGTAGAGGGATGCAATGACTTAGTAAACATACCAGCAAGTTGACTTGTAGAAGGAACATGGAAAAGGTGGATAACGCTATCAACAAGCTTTTGTCGAATAATGTGACAATCAAGTTCTATATGCCTAGTGCTCTCATGAAAAGTTAGATTCTTGGTAATGTGAATAGCGAAATTGTAGTTCACATGTTAGGGATGTCAAGGCACGATACTCAGCCTCAAAAGAAGACCATGAAACAATGGTTTGTTTCTTATACTTTCAAGCAACCAAAGAGGTGCCTAAGAAAACACAATATCCAGAAACAGAGCATCGAGTAAGTGGCACTTGTTGCCCAATCAGAATCAAAAAATGGCTGATTTTAAGAGAGGTGTTGGATTTATACAAAAGGCCATATCTAGGAACATGTTTTAAGTACCGAATGATCTATAAAGCCTACTGCATATGTGGTTCACGTGGAGAAGAAACAAATTGGCTAAGTTGTTGGACAACAAAACTAATATCAGGCCTGGTGATAGTCAAGTGAAGTAATCATCCAATCAGACGCTGAAAGGAAGAAGGATCTGGTAGAAGAGTTCCCTGGTCAACATGAAGTTTGATAGAAGGATCAAATGGCGTTGGTGCAGGTTTACATCAAAGCATCCATGCACGAGGTCCAAACCATATTTCCTTTGATTCAAAACTAATCCATCAAGAGAACAAGTAACATTTGATAGGGCCAAGATCCTTAATATAAAATCTAGAATGAAGATAGCATTTCACAACATTAATTTGAACAATGTTATTATCAGTGAGAACCACATCATCAACATAAACTTATAAAACAGTAATAACAAAGAGAGAGTGGTCAACAGAGCTTTGTGTGTAACCAATAAGAAGTAGCTCTGAAGTTAATTTTTTATTCCAATTATGACTAGCTTGTTTTAAACCATATAAAGACTTGTTAAGCTTACAAAAAAGATTTGGCTGGGGAAGAGAAAGACCAGGTGGAGGCTTCATATAGATCTCTTCATGTAAGTCTCCATGGAGGAAAACATTGTCAACATCCAACTGGTGAATAAACCAGTCACTAGTAGTGACCAAGGCTAAAAGGATGCGAACAGTAGTAAGTTTGACAACAAGAGAGAAGGTTTCGAAATAATCAAGCCCCTTGGTTTGAGTAAAACCCCTAGCCACCAACCATGTTTTAAACCTATCAATTGTGCCATCTGGTTTATGTTTGAGTTTGTAAACCCAATGACAACCAATTGGCTTGATGCTAGAAGGAGGAGGAACTAAAGTCCAAGTCTGGTTTTTGTCAAGATCATGTAACTTAACATCCATAGCTTGTTTCCAGCAGTCATGTTGAGCAGCTTTTTTGAATGAGAAAGGTTCATCTTGGGCAGAAATATTATGACAAAAAGCAGTATGGTTAGAAGAACAATTATCATAAGAAACAAATAAATGCATTGGATAAGGTGTGGAAAAAGTAGAGCATGCAATGGAAGCAACACCACAATAATATTGATATAAGTATCGAGGCCTGTTTTTCACTCTATGAGAAGTTTTAAGATCAGGATCAGTAACTTTAGCATTATCAAACACAAGACTAGTAGCAGGGTCCATAGTAAAGTCAATGGCATGTGAAATAGGTAAAGTTGAAAAATCATACATGCTAATATCACAGTAATGAGAATCATCAATTAAAGCAATAGAGTTATCAAATGGCAAAGAGGATGAGTAAGGAAAAATATTTTCAAAAAAGATAACATCCATAGTCACAAAAATAAACTTGAAGTAAAGATCATACAAAACATACCCTTTTGTTCCATATTTATAACCAAGGAAAACACATTTTAAACTTCGGAAATCTAATTTAGTTCTTCCAGTAGTGGCAGAACTGGTGTAAGCCAGACCGCAAAAAAAATTAGATTAGAAAATTTGGGTTTAGTAGAATAGACCAATTCATAAAGAGATTGATTACTGAGAAAAGGAATAGGTAACCTATTAATGAGATAAACAACCAATTTAAGCGAATAGGACCAGAAAATGTTTAGTATTTTTACTGGAAAAGAAGAGCACACACACATTAAGAAGATGTTGATGCTTCCTCTCAACAATCCCGTTTTGTTGAGGAGTTGCAACATATGAAGTTTCATGAAAAATACCCTTGTTATTATAAAAATTATTAAGAAGAAACTTTTTACCATTATCGGAACATATTTCCTTAAGCTTGCAAGAAACCTGGTTTTTTTTGTCAAATTAATAAAGTCTTAAAGAAGATGTCTTACTTCGGTTTTATATTTTAGAAAAAGAATCCAAGTAAATCTGCTATAGTCATAAACTATAGTTTAAAAAAAAAAACTTGTATCCATCAATGGGAGAGACTAAAATCGAGCCTCAAATATCAACATGAATAAGTTAAAAAAATTAAAGAGACTTACTAGTGTTGGAAGAATATTTCAGATGTTTTTGTTTGGCAAAAGCACAAGCATCACAAGCAATAATAGAAGGAGAAAAAATATCAGAATGATCATAAACAAGAAGTTGTAAAATTTTATTAGATGAATGACCAAGTTTCATATGCCACAAGTTAAAAGGACTAACATTATTAATGAGAGTAGAATGTGGTAAGGAAATATTTGTGTCAGATATACTCAAGTTACGTTTGTCTTGAGAACTATCTAAGAGATAAAACAGACCTTAACGTTTCCTAGTTGCTCCAATCGGCTGGAAGGTATTTGTCTGCACAGTAAAACAAGTATTTTGGGAGAAAACCATAAAACAATTAGTAGAATTAAGCAATTTAGGAATACAAATGAGTTGAACAGAAAATTGAAGAACAAAAAGGATGTTATGAAGGATAATATTTTCCATGACAATGGTACCCGAGAATTTAGCAATGACAGAGTTTTGGTTGTGTAATTGTATAGAAATAAGAGAAATAGGTTTGAAATTTTGAAATAAAGATTTAAAATGACAAATATGGTCAGTAGCACCAGTATCTATAATCCAAAAAGAAAAGGAAAAACAAAACTTATGTGTTTGGTAGTACATTGATGAACAACAGTTGTGACAATAGTTACAATATTTGGGATTGCGGCCACCAGACCGAGGAAAGCGTGCCCGTCCACAAGTGCCAAAGAAATCACCGCGAAAATTTTTACCATGTCCCTCGTGAAATGTAAGATTGGCAATAGAATCTTGAGAATTAGAATGAAAAGTAGCCTTAAATTCACATTCTTGTTGAAAAATCAAAGAGAAAGTTTTCACCAGAGTAGGCATAGGCTCCATAAGCATGATTTGGGACCGAACCTGAGAGAATTCATCATTCAAGCTACGAAAAAATTTGATGACACAATCATTATCACGCTCTTTTTGGATCTTGGAAATCAAGCCACGTGTGCAAGGAGAAGCACAAATACATACAAGAATCGTGCGATATAAAAGGAGTTCTTTCTAGAGGATCTAAGTCGTGTGTAATATTGAGAAATGGTGGAATCACCTTGTCGAAAACTCTGAATTTCGTCCTATAAATCGGCAATGCGAAACTTATCCCTATGAGAGAATCGTTGAAGAAGATCGGTCTATATATCAAACGCAAACTCCTTCCACATAACAAATTATTTAATGTCAGGCGTCATTAAGCGAGTGAGCCACAAAATCACATCTTGTTACAACTTTTGCAAGCTTCATTCAAAGCATCATTAGAAGGTGGACATGGAAGGGTGCCGATAACAAAACAATCCTTGTGTTTGGTTTCCAATGCAACGAGCATGTCATGTCGCCATTGCGGATAGTTGTTATCAGAAAGAAAAGGAGACACTAAGACAAGAGCAAATTCTCACCGGGGTTAAGAAATAGGGGATGTGTGGGGTTTGTGAGATGATCAGAACATGGGTTAGGGTTCACGGAATTTGTAGGAGAACCAAAGGATAACATGGGATTTGCCAAGATAGGAAATCAACAAGAAAGGAAAAAATGCGAAAAGGCGATTTAAATTTGATATCATGTTAGTATATACAAGCCATGAGAGAAGGAAACATGCATACAAAAATGGGTACAATGTCAAAGAGAGCTTATCTTCTGATTTGTTACAAACTTATTCAATATAGTATAATGTCTCATCATATAGGGAAAGAAGTAAAATCTAATAAAACACAATTGATAATAATAATAATAATAATAATAATAGAAAATCAAATATATAATATGTCTATCAATATAATTAAAAACAGAAAATATATAATATCTTTATAAAAAACCAACCAATAATAATATTATAAGTAATAACATCAGGCTCCATCTTCTCATTTCTCATTTCTTCCACAACTTTTTTGCATAAGCCATCATCCATTCCCCCCACAAAAAGCAGTCATCATTATAAACATTGGGTTGGGTACAATTACTCCTTATTTCATGCCAAAGTTACCCATTCTTTCCACCAAAGATGTTAAAAGTTGAGGAAAAAGATGTCTTTAAATGTTAAAAGTTATTTTTCAGCGTATAAAAGGAAACTTTCTTTTTTTTTCTTTCTTTGTCGTATAAAATGTTAAGTTGAGGAAAAAGTTATTTTTCTTGATTTTTTTATTCATGATTTTAGCCTTTTTATTTTTTAACTATATTTATTATGTTTTCAAGTATTCACAATTTAAATTTATTTTTCTATATCTTTATTCTCTTTTTAAGTTTGGTCCAGTTGAATCTCATGAAATATTTATTCAAAATATATTAAAAAATAATTTATTTAATTAATGATAAAGATAAAAAGTATATGTAAAAATTGATAATTATAAATTGATCTATACATAATATACGTCACTGAAAGTTTTCTATTGGCAAATATCGCAAATAAATTAGGAATCAACGGCCACGTGATGACCCTGAAAATGAACTATTGTTTTTAGCCTTCAAAGGTTCTATAAATAATTAAAGTAACAATTTTCTGCTTCTTCCATTTCATTGAAACATTTCGTTTTCATTACCAAAAAAAATATCAATAAAAAAATAACATTTATGTGACAGACGTTGTGAAGCGTATGCGAAAGGTCGTTTGTTAGGTAAGATAAAATTTAATATCCATGAAAATGAAAGACTAAATTCATTACTTTTAAAAATAAGAGTATCAAATATAATTAAAGTTTCAAGAATAATTATAATTTTTTTTGTTATAATTGAAAGACTAAAAACTATATCTAATAAAAAAATATTAACATTTAAAAAGTAATATTATATGATGAAAACAAAATGAGAAATGCAAAGTTTTAAATAGATATAGGTGATCCAACTATTCTTACACATTTTTACTTTGATTTTGGATAATAAATTTACAATTTTTTATAAATTCAAAAATATCCTCAATTTGAATAGTTAAATTTTTAAAAACATTAGTTTTATTTAAATTTTCCTCTATTGTATTTCGAGACATTTTATAAAGTATCGCTACTAAAAATTATTAAATAACAACTAAATTTTGAAATAAAAATAATTAGTTATTAAATTAACTAATTTAAATATAATTTTATAAACTAAATATTATTAATAAAAGGTATAATTAATTTATAAATTAGAATTTAAATTAATTTTTAATATTAATTATCGAGATATATGTTTAAAAAATATATGATATAATAGTTGAGTAAATGATACTTAATGATTAGAAATCATAGGATTGTATGATATGGTTACAAACCATTTACATATAAAGCTAACATACAGAGGATAGCCAATATGCATAACACAAATATACATAATGTAAAACGTGTCCACTTATATACTCCGCTCCGTACCTCTTCTTTCAAAATTTCTTTCAAAATTTGAATAAAAATAATGATATTTTGATTTACTTTTTTTATTACTAATTCTAATTTATCATTTTAATCATCCTTAAATCATTATATCACGTCATTAACAACAAGTTAAAATAAATAATTGAAGTAATCAGTGCCGGATCTTAATTTTAATATTTGGAGTGACTAAAATAATATATTTTAAAATTCATATCTCTCAAAGAATTAATATAAAAATAATATATTTAAAATTTATACATTGCTCAAAGAGTTAATATAAAACTACTATTTTACAATTATAATTCTTTGAATTCTAGAAAAGGTCTCTAATTCAAAATTAAAATTCATATATCTTCTATTAGGTTACTAGAAAACTCTTCTCTTACAACTATAATTCTTTGAATCCTAAAAAATCTTTAGTATTATCTTTTAAAATGTGTGAAGAATTCAAAGTGAAGTAAAATCTATCTTGTTTTCATCTCTACGGATATATTTTCTTATCATTCATAAACAATAATATATTATTTTATTGTTCATCTATATACTTACTTTTAAAAAATAAAAAATTATTTATCAAAATTAATACAAAATTGAGAGATGTAATTATTAAAAAAAATATATGATAATCATGTCACAAAACAGTTATGAAAAAATATATAATATATCACTTTCTATTCTATATTCATAAAAAAAATACATAAAAAACTCATAAAAAAAATACTATTTATAAAATTAATATTTTCCTATCAAAAGACAAAAGATAGTTATTTTTTCTATTATAACATATGAGAAATCAAAATAGGAAGTATGATTTTGTGTCTGTCTAATTTTATATTTTTTTCTTTCATAAACAAAAGAAAATATAGTATAGTAGAAAATAAATATAATATATGATCAAATTATAATGAGTGAGAACATATAAAATTTTTTAATAAAATTTTTTATTCTTTATTTCTTTATTTCTTAATTTTATATTTTATTAATATTAAATATTATAATTTATCAAAATAAAAAATATATATAATTTAATTTATATAAATAAAATATATTACATATAATTTAAAGTTAAAAAAAAAAAATTTTGGGAGACGGTGATCCCTCTGGATCAACTAAGATTCACCTCTGAAAGTGATGAATAAAAATAATAAGTTGAAATATTAATCAAAATACTATCGTCCTTTCAACATTTTCGATATGCATCAGCATCATGTTACACAGTAAGCTCATTCAAGAAAGTAGAAGCATTTAGTAGGGTCTAGTCTATGTAGTGTAGCCCTCAAGAACTTTCTCTAACTCTTCCATTTCCTACATTATTGAACCTATTTTGAGAGTTCGGTTTTCCTATTTCATTTTTCTTTTGGAAGCCCTTGAGCTTTAGAAAAATAAATGATTATAATCGAAAGCATCAATAAGTTTGATTACAATTAAATGATCGGTTGGATCGATACTAACAAAGGAAACTAAATGAACAATTATATATTATAAAAACATAATAAACTTTAAATAGTTATGAGAATTCTTCCTATACAAAATTTGACTCTAATAAAATGCCTTTCTGTAAACTTATATAGTCAATATCATTAAAAAATATCAGTCTAAAATTTCAAATTTATCATTTTATTTTAGGCTAAATATATTTTTAATTTTTTAATTTTATTATAAAATTAAAATTTATCTTTATTTCATATTTTTAATACAATTTTATTTTTTAACTTTGTTAATGAATAGATACGGTATTCCTAATCCATTAATTTCCTTTTAACTTATCAAACGATATTTTAAAATAATGTTTGAGTTGTTTAAATTATTTATTATGTTCTAACTTAAATATAAATTTGAAACATTGATTAACATATAAAAAATTACGTCGATTGATTAAAATTACTATATATTTATTTATATATTTATTTTTAGAAGTATATGAAAGTTTAAGACAGAAAGTTTTAATTTTTCATCTATTTTAAAAGATTACAAATATATTTAATTATTTTATTGTTTATGTTCTTATTTATGAGATTTGAAGAATTTATGAATTGTTATTAAATTACATATCTCTTTAATAAAAAGAAGAAAATCAAATACATTTTTTTTTAATTTATTGCTTAATTTAATTTATTTTAACTCTTCTTGTTTGTATCGATCTTTAATAAGAAATAGAAAGTCAAATACATTTTTTTTAATTGATTGTTCAATTTAATTTATTTTTACTCTTTTAGTTTGTGTATCTAGAAGACAAAATTCATGTTTTATAATAAATATTATCGAAAAAAGATTGTAAAATAAAATGAAGACAAAAATAAATAAATATATATATATATATATATATATTAATTATAATTATATTAAATTATATATTATTGTGACTACATTGACAACATTAATAAAATATAAAAAAATTAAATATAATATTTTACCTTTTAAAATTATTAGCAAGTATTAGAGATTGGACATGTACCTGATTGAAACTGCGTCTACCAGACAAAAATAAAAACCCGAATAATTGTGTTACGTATGAGCATAAATTTCTGAAAGCAAATTCAAAAGTTGTGTTAGTAGCTTATTTATTTATTTTACTCTAGAAAAGAAAAAAGTAAATACTAAAGATTTTGCTTAAATTTTATGTTAAAAACACTAGTTTAGTATCTACATTTGTTTTACTAGTTTGTCATTTAATTATTCGAAAAATCATTTTATTCTCTTAATTTAGATAATAAAATAAAATAAACACACTCTATTACAATATATTTAATCCAGTATAATCTTTTAATCAATTTAATTTTAAAATGTACGGTTGGATTTTTTTTATTTATAATAGGTTCATGAATGATAACCTTGTCCAAAGCTAAGTAACATGTGGAAAACAGGATTAATCCTCTTTGGACAATTTTAGTCTTTTTCCTATGTATTGACAATCTTTTTCTTTCTCAAGATTTGCAAGATCCATCTAGAAAAATGAAAATGAGTGAATTTTATAAAGAGATGAGAGTGCGATTGATTGAGATAAATGAAAATTAGTAAAAATATGAATAAAGTTTATAAAAAAATTATAAATAATTTAATTAAAAAAATTTATAGTAAAAACATTATTCAAATAAATAAAATTATAAATGACTAAATTATTTTTGATAATATAAATTATTATTATTACTTATATTATTATTCTTACTTTTTACATTATTAGAAAAAACACATACATTATATATAACAAAAAATAATAATAATAACTACTATTATTATAATTATAAAATTAAAATAATTTTTATAACTTCATTATGAATAGGTTTTATTTACTTTATAATAAAATTGTTAAGTATAAAAAAATTTAAATAAAAAAAACCATTAAGAAAACCGTCACTTAAAAAATAAAATTAAAAAAGAAATAGAATACTCTTCGTATTTATATTGGATCACCTAAATAATTACATTTATGTCTTAACCTCTTACTAATTACAATGGATCTTTGCTAACCTTGCTGTAATGGTTGTGGTGCCATCCGAGAAGATCTCGGTCATATCATATGTGACGCTTAAAATTATAATTACTATGTGAATTAAGGTTTAAATTAGTATTTGATATTAACTATTAAGGTTTTGATCACTAAATAAATTAATGTCCAAATTAATCATTAATTAATTGAAGATTAATTTAGACATCAATTCTTTTGGTAATCAAAATCTTTAGAGAGGAAAGATTAGAGGGAGAAAGAGAGGAAGAAATTAGAAGGATTAGAAGGTAGAGTTGGTGTTGCTTTTTTTAAAGGATTCCTAGGTGATTTTAAAATATGTTAGAGAGTGAAGTTTGTGATTGAATTGACTGGTGTAATATATTAAAAAAAAACTTTTAATAAAAAAAAAGTTATATTATCAAAATGTTTCTTTTGTTATATGTAATATAAAATTATTTTTATAAATTTTATTTAATGATTGAAAATATGAAAAAAATGAATAATACAATATATTTTGTATGAAAATAAATTTAATATATAAGGTGAAAAATAATTTATTTACATGAATTTTTTTTGTTTTTAGTAGTAATTTTAGAAGTAATAAATTTTTATCATAACCATAATAAATTATTATTTGTGTTACTAATTTTTATTATGTTGTTTTTTTCATAACAAGGAGAATGAATAAAAGTGAAGTTATTGAAATAGTCATTAAAATATTATTTTTGAACAAAGTAGAGTTAACATTGAATTAAAAAAGTAAATTGGACACGTGATTGGTTTTAATAGCTAAACCACATGCAACAAAAATTAAATAATGAATGGCTAATTTGATAAATTCGGGAATATCACCCTCTATTCTCATTATGGATGGTGGGATTAGGGATGACAACGGGTCGGGTTGGACACGGAAAGTGCCTACCCCTAAAACCGACCCGCAACGAAAAAACCCACATGTTACTCATTCCACTACCTATTTAAAAAAATACTCACGGGTATTTTAAAACCTGCGGGTACCCGTGGATACTTGCAAATATTTTAAAAAAATATTTAAAATTAAATTTAAATAGAATTACAAAAAAAATGCAAAATTAAATATAAATATAAATTAAATATAAATTTAATTTAATTTAATTTAGTTCAATAAAATATAAATTTAAATTAAATTTAAATTAAATTTAAATTTAAATTTTTTTATGGATAACATGTACCTGTGGGTACAGATAGTATGATACATGCACCTGACCCGTTTATAAGTGGGTATTAAAATATTTGTTATCCACTACCCACAAGTAACAAATACCTATGAGTACCAACTATTCGTCACGAAGTCTATCTACGGATACCCACGAACACGGATATTTTTGTCATCCCTAAGGCCTTGTTCGCTTTAGAGTATTTTATCTTCCAGCGTAAATGAACAAATGGATCAACAAGGATTGAAGTTGTTCGTTTTCGATGATATGTGTAGTGTTACTAATGATTTGAAGGATAAATGAATTTTTTTCATCCCGCTGCTGGAGGTCAGATTTGAAGGATGGCCGCATCAAATGACCCATTTACCCTTGTCACGTTTTCTTGCTTTCTCCTCATCTATATGTGTGCTTGGTGCTTGTCATGAACCATGCCACTGTGTATCGTAATGGAGAAGAAAGTGGTCGTAATGGAGTGTGAATTGCAGTGCAGCGGATCGATCTTTGGTGGCCTGGAACCAATCCAAAATGTTATGCATTTGAAGCTTGGAATGGATCCATTGAATCTTGGAACCGATCCCAAAGTTGCAGATCTGATCCCCTCAAGCTTTGGAACAAATCTCCTCTCTTTGGTGGACTTCGCTGCAATGTTTTGGCGAGTGGGATAAATAATTTATGTTATTAATTTTTGTAAATTATTTATTTAAAATGTAGCATTAAATAAAAAATTTAAAAATTGATTAAAACTCATGCAAATACAAATTTATACTACTTATTACACAAGGGCAAAATGGTAATCTCTTTTTCAAATATATTAAAACATTTTTTATCTATCATATTAATCAAATAACTCACTAACTCTCACAAACTTTACTTCTAAATTCACTCATAATCACCTCTAAATCCCTTAAAAAAACACACCTTTCACTCTCAAATTCACTCAAACTCATCCTCTCCCTCTCCCTCAAACCCATCTACCCAAGTGAACAAAGCCTAAGTGTGATTGAATTTTCAGTGAAACCCCCTAATCATCTCCTTCCATCACCTTGTAGCACTTCCAAAAGAACACGCTACTCACTTCGTAATCATCGTTTTCCATTCCTTGTGAATAGTATATCCATCCAAAAGAACACAATATAATTGCTCGACATCTCCCTTTCATGGAGCTTTATTCACTCGCTCCCTCATTTATGTACACGCAAATAAATTGAGGGTAGCTCCAAGCAAAGACAAACAATAATCAATTCTTTCCTCGCTCCTACATTACATGCACCTAGTAGCGGAAATTGGACAAAAAATTTAGGGATACCAAATTAGATTTTTTTATATATAAATTTCTTTTTAGTTAAAAAACAAAACTCTTCATTTATTCTACTTAAAATAAGCACACATAATAGTAGAATCCAAAAAGATATGACTATCATTCACCATTATATCATGACACCAAACCACGAATACCAGTTTGGATAAACCCTCCATACCTCATCAATTTGATTTGATCAGTATTGTCAAATTTGAAGACGTTTTTCCTCGATCACGTTGTAATTAGTTTTTAAATTTATTATATGTAACTTTAGGAACTTTAGAAATTTATTTTTCATTGTCTTGAATTCTTGGTTATCATGAAATTTCTTAAGTTCAGTTAACCTAGATGCATTTTTTTTCATCTTTATCAGAAACCTTCCTATTTAAAAAAAAAATCAATTATTTAACTGTTTATCGTAATCTTTCTAATATAAATTTATCACCCTTCACCTATTTAGAAAAGGATAAAATTTATCTTCACAAATCACAATTATCACATTGTAAAACATAACAAAACTCATATCACTTTACTTAAATAAGCAAACATTGTATAAATTCAAAACTTTAAAAAATTTACCATATGCATAAGAAAACACAAAATTCCTAAATTTCATAATTGAGGGTTACATTAATTTGGAAAAAATTATAATTAGGATTCATACTGTAACATCCCGTTTTTGATAGTTTTTAAAACTATTGAACAAAACATACAAATTTTAATATTTCAGAAGCAGATAATGACATAGGCTCGTATAACATAATACAGTCATCCCCAAAATGAACCATACATATACGGATCAACGCCTACCGCGCATACATTACTAGGAGGTTACAAAACATCTGATCAGCTAAGCAAAAGAAAGAAAAGGTCACATATGCTACTGGTACGTCTAGTGCAATCATCTCACGTCCTTGAGGGTGTATCCTCGCCTGCACGATTATCTGCTCACGCCATCCAATCGAGGAGATCATTGCAAAGTAGAAGACAAACACAAACACGCCACAAAAACTAGAAGGGTAAGCTAACTTGAATGAGGAGTAACCATGCAATTTAATTTATGTTAATGCAGAAAAACAGGATTCATTAAACAGTCTATCAAAATCATCCAGCTGATTCCAGCTATAATACCACACACCACTCTAGACTCGATATCCGGATTATGTAAGTGGCATTGGAGCTCTTGGTGACTTGCACCTGAGATGGTTCCTAAACTCTGCAGAGTTTTAGGCACAAGGGGTATTCACCCAACCACTCTCAAGGTAAATCCCATCACCTCTATGATGGATCGGTTTCATAGACCAGGACCTCCTGCTACTTCCCCCGACGTAATCCATCGTACTCTACTTGAGTCTTAATGGTTACTGGAAGCGTCAGGATATCACCAATCTGAGTCCTCATGCCCTTACACTTACTAAACCACATTCCTTAGGATTTTCCCTTGAAATCCTAACTCTAACATACTTCCATTCACATCAAGTTCATACTCAATTCCTTCATACAGTCCAACATGCATAGGGATCACATGCATTATCAACCA
>Ga0214542_1001360_pt1 | contig 49916 bp, 31 predicted proteins | sample CNSS1metaG_FD_160096 | JGI IMG/M metagenome (GOLD analysis project Ga0214542, IMG submission 160096) | Root nodule microbial communities from cowpea collected in UCLA plant growth center, Los Angeles, California, USA - CNSS1 | ecosystem: Host-associated > Plants > Roots > Nodule | place: USA... | reverse complement strand
ATATTGTTAGATATTGATAACCACAATATCAAACAATATCTTCTATTTAATCTTTTTATTTTCAGTTACTCTTTTTACTTGTACCTCTCTCTATTATAAATAGATTACCCTATGTGTGGTTTATACAAAAGGGAGATTAATCTCAATCCCTATTTTCTTTATCCTCAACACAACACATGCAACCACGACGTTCATATATCAACAGAGAAAGAAAACATGCATATGCATGTGTGAAATTTAATGTGTACATGAACAGAAACAGAGATGGCAAGCTCTACCTGAAGCTGACTTAGCTTTTACAGAGGCAATGCAGAGTTCATTGGTAGCAGTATATAATCCATTGGAAGCAGCTTCAACAGTGCATTGTGCAAGCTTCCACTCTTGTTCAGTACCTATCACAAGAAAAGGAGAGTACGTGTTCCCTTTATGCAGACGTTCAACTAATGGGGAAGTTCAACGACATAAGAAAATAGCAAACTCACGTGAATAAGAATGGAAAGTAACATCTAATCTTGTTAGTGCTTTCAAGTACACCTGCTGCCATGTCTTGGCATCAACGCTACTCCTAAAGGGATAAGGTTGGTCTGGTATAAGCAAATACCCATCTCTTGATGCTTCAAATTCTAACACTGACACACACAACTTCACAATGTCTGATGCCTTTTCTCTCGATTCCCATAAAATCTGCCTCCGATTCTTAATATGTTCATGGAACTCAGGAGGAATTCCTGAATTTGTTGTTGAAGTATTTCCAGAATTACTGGAATTTCCACAAGCCCAAGCCATTGCTCTCTCAAGCTGTCCTTCAGCCATAAGAGAATTTCGTTCACAAGACTGAAGACAATCCATTGATGTTGTGATTTTTGACACAGCAGATTGGACATTGTCCAGTAATTCAGATCGGTTGAGATTTAAAATGATTGTATACAAGCTGTCATCAGTATCTAGATACTTCTCAAATCTGATTCTTCTGTTATATGATGGGTTCAAACTAACATCATGCATCCATTCCATCTGAACTACCTCAAGGGCAGTTTTCCGAAGAGCTTCTTTCAACTCATTCACTTGTTTTTTCATGACAGAAGCAGCTGATTTTGCTGCTCTAGCAGTTTCATGTGCATTACAATATTCTTCGAGCATAAGTAAAACTTTTTTCACTGCCCCATCCTTTTTCCCCTGATCTAAAGCAAGTTCCTTTGATGACTCTGTAAGTTGCTTCAAGTACTCATTTTCTTTATCTAAACAAGCCAGTAAACTAGGAGCAACTCTTTCTTTTAAATAGTGACCAATGTGTTTCTGAAGTTGGATTTCAAGCTTTTTCTTCATAAAATTGAGTGATTGGTCAAAGCCTAGATTTTGCTCAACTGATGAAGCTACATCATGAATGCATGCATCAAGAAAAGAATCTATGACTCCTATTTTCCAAATAAAGAAGGAATGATTATTTAATAGACGTCCAACTTTCCAGACATATTCAGATAAAGAATTCCCAGAGTTTATCAAATCTGTCAAAGTATGAAATTTACTCGTGGGCATGGCAACTGAACCATCAGTCGTAGACAGCAAAATATCAATGGATTCCAATTCCAAGAAAGGCTTAACAAGTGAAGCCAGTAGTGCTTTGCTTCTCAAAATGTGTAGCTCCCTTTCTTCTTCCACACCAACAAGAGATTGAAATTGACAATTCACAGAAACCAAGGCATTTTTAATGTCTGTTTCTCTCTTGGTAAGAGAAGAAGTCCTTACATCCCTTTGATTCCAAGTTTGATGAAGTTGGTCCAGTTTTGCTCTACAAGCTTCCTCTTGGGATGCAAGTTCCTCTGCCTCTTCCCAAGAAAGATGATCTCTGCCCTTAACTGCAGCTTCTTCAAGGGCCAGCTGCTGCTCAGTAATAAGACCAACCTTAACAAAATAATTCTGTTCAAGTTCATTAAGTGATACTCTCTCCATTTCAACTTCCACAAGCTGCTCCAGTGCAGTTTCTATAGATCCCCGAACTTGTGAGATCAATCCAAATGCATCCATAACTTCTGAATTTAATGAAACAGCAGCTCGTATTACATCTGGCAGAACAACTTCTGTCATTTGACTAACCAGTCCCTTACAGGAAATTAAAATATTTTTGAAAATCGAAACCCAATTACTTTCAGAAGAAATCTTCAAACGAACTTGGTTAATATCAATAGAAGGGATGTCCTTTCCAATAAATTGGCATAGATCATGAACAAATTCTGTCACAAGATTACATTTTTCTACTTGTTCTTCAAACTCAGAAAAAATAGTTCCAGAATCATTCTGCAACATATTGTATTGATTTCTCCCTCCGGATGTATCATTATAAATATTTAATATTTTATGCTTAACCTCGTTATAAAGTGAACTCACGGCAATATTCAAAATTGAAAATGCTTTCTCCCTCTCCTCTTCTAGCTCACCTAAAGGTCTAGCATTGTTCATCCCACTGTCATATTTAGATTGAACAGAAGATATTCCAACTTCCTTCCTTAAAAGACCAATGGACTGCATGAATTTCATAAAAGTATATAAAAGACGATCCTTAGTTTTTGATTCTGATTCAGAGCCAATAGAACTCTCTATTTCAGCACACTCTTTTTGTAATTTTTCTATTTCAACTGCATATTTCTCCACTCTGAAACAGAGATCATCATGACTGCATTTGATAGAATCACTGTTATCTACATGAAACTTTGCAATAAGTTCAGAAGCCTGTCTTCTGGCAAGAGAGAGCATATCTGATGACAGGGCATTGATAGATAGTTGTAGAACTTGTGCCCAGTTATGCACTGCACTGGTTGAAAGGTAATTTAACGGTAGAATTCTTTGCAGGGCCAAGGAGTATGCTTGCAAAGAAGCTGTGGCAGAAGTTAGTCCATCACCCAACTCAGCTATGAATTGAGAAACTTCCCTATCTATATCCTGACATTGTGCCTGTGTTGGCTCAGGAACAACAGTTAGTGGAACACCTGCTACAATGACAGCAGATGTAAGAGATATGACCGCTCCCATGTTATTCAGCTTAAAAGAAGTATTTATTTCTGGGATTAAGTTACACCGTAAAGCATCAAGAATCCTTCCATGCTGCTCAGCCCAAGTCATTGCCTCCTGAGCTTTCTCAGCAACCATAGCCTTTGCTTGAGCAAATTCCCGAGCCTGAATTTCAAAAGAAGCTCGAATTTTCTCTGAATTACTGGTTGCTTCAGCAACAATTGACTTTGCAGATGTCTCATGCAATATAAGGCTTGACCTCTCCTGGTCAGCTCGACAGTACAGACTAGAGGCAAGCTCATATTTGTTTAGAACGTCACCAAACCTCTGGAACATACTTCTCAAAGTTAATTCAAATTAAAAAAATTATGAATTGAGAGAAAAAATAAACAAAGCCACAATTTAAATGTAGCCAAAAAATTTCATGGAATTGATTTCATCAATACCTCAAGTGCTGATTCAACAGCTGGCAGGCTAGTCAATAATTGATCATGGTGTTCCTATTCACAGATTTAAGGGGGAAAAAGAATCATTTATTAGTGAAGTTGAATAGATCTCAAGTAAATATATATATAAACACGTAGGTATACTGTTAGACAAATTTCACACGCTGGATTTTGTAATTGAAGGTTACAAATTAAAGAATTTAAATAAAAATCAAGAGTGCAAGTCGATTTCAAATACATCACAAAAATTCTAAAATGTATCATGTAATATCCATAAATTACACAATTGCTTGAAGCACAAAAGTATTTATGTGCTTGCACACTTGTTTTAACGCATCTGAACCAAATATCAACCACAACAAGGTTAGAACACTGCTTATCTAATTATGTCAGACACAAATATTTGCTTGTGTACATACCTGTAAGGGAACCCGAATTTCCTGTACTCGAGACGCAAATAGACTCAAGCTGACAGCCAACTCCATACCTTTTCTCTCTTCACCGCCAATTGCAGCTTCATCATGAAAATCACCCCGTGTCCATTCCACAAGTGGATCCCAAACAAACACTTCCAATAACATCAAAAGCACATCTTTGTTCTTCCTTAAAACACCAATAACTGTCTCGCAGTTTGATCTGAAACTACCCTCTATTCCAGTTAGCCCTAAAGCTGCTTCAATTATTTGGGTCAAACGGAAAGGAACAATCTCTGGAACTTTTAGTCTTTGTCCCTTGTCAAAACACACATTATAATCAATGTGTACGATATCCCCACTACAAAAATCTATAAGAATGTTGTCTAAATGCCTGTCTCCCAGTCCCAAAACATGACCAACCATACTCATTGCAGCAACACTTCCTGTATACCTACAATTGATGAGGACAATTATAATAATAGTAAAGCTAACTGCAGTATCAAATCTATCATAAAGTTTTGCCTCAGAAAAAAGTTCATCATTTGCCAAGCACAAGCTTGGAAGGAGGTACATTCAAATAGAATAGTCAACAGACAGAATTCCGTATTTGACAACTAATGATAACAAGGTCATGCCAAACTTCTTAACTCTATTAGAAAATAAATGAGCAAAAGCCTAGGATATGTTAGTATATAATAAAAGAACTAAAGCCTTCAAAACATTGATTGAACTACACTTATTGTTTTAAGGCTTTGTTTGGTAGAGAGAGTAGAGAAATAGGTTGAACAGAAATAAGTTGGTAGAGTGGAAATAAAGGAGAAATGAAGTAGAAATTAAAGGTGTTTGATTGAAGAGAAATAATACAGATGAGATGAGGAGAAAAATAGAGAGATGAGTATGAGCACATAAGAAATACTATGGTGGGTCGCACCATTTTTTAAAGTTGATTTCCTCTCCCATCAAACATACAACATTAATTTCATTCCCTACTATATTCTCAACCAAACAAGGTGTAAATGGAGAACCAAGTTCATGATTAATGTCACATATATCCCTGTAGATATGATAGTAAAAAAACAAATTCCCAAAAGCCAAATCCATATTCAGGGAACACCTTTAACCATTGAGTTTAACTATAAATGGCATAACCACAAAATGCGCCAGAGGTTCAGAAGTTCCTTTAATGTACCTCTTCAATTTTGAGCTGAAAGCTTTATATCCTTCACTAGCACACCACAGCTCCTGGTAAAGAAGATGCCTAGGCACCTCCTTCATGAGATCAAGAAGAACTTTACATTTGACTTCATGAGGCCAGTCCCTTCGGGAAATCACCCTCTTTATGCCTTTCTCTTTAAGTGCAGGTATGATCTTCCCGTAAAACATATCACTGGGACGTGGAACAGGTGGAGGAGCTGAGGATTTTGTATTTGCAGAGCCCAATGCCAAAAATTGTGCTAGCTGGACACGGGTTTGCCAAGATTTAAATACACTGTAAATACTTACGACATTGCCCGCCCACTGGATTAGGCCAGCCCGACCACTGATTGGAGTCACAGAATAATAGCGGATGGTAAGCGAATTGCTACATGCAGAAGATGAAGAATGCAGAAAACCATTTATAGCCTGCAATAATTGCATGATTCTAGCATCAAGGCGCAAATCTTCTCGTCCTTTGAGAAGATATGTGTACTTCTGACCATCTGAACCAAGTATACCTAGTTTCTTAGGCTTTGTCTTTGTTGATAAGATGGTAACTTGCTCATGAAATGAAGCAATTGTGACAACCCCTTGGTGATCAGTTGCTTTGTCAGAGTCAGGTACTTGCATTTGTTTCTCAAGACCTGGCATTGGAACATCTGAAGATGATAACAAAGCCAAATGTGGAGCCACTTCTCCCAAGGAAACTGAAGACTTCCTCTGATATGAGGCCAAGGATGCAGCAATACTATCAAAAGGTCGCCACACATCACCTATAGCTGCAGAAGATACTGGAGGGATTTTAAAGGATAGTATGGCTGATTTTAGTTGGTCTTTATACTCTTCCTGGAACCAAGCTTCATGAGGAGTCTCAGGTTTTCGAGACGTTGAAGCTAATCGACGCTCCAAAGCCACAACTATTGGAGCCATCATTGCAGAATATCGAGCAGAATTTATCTTACTCTTCTCATTCTGACTAAGTGTTACATTTTCTGCAATTCTTGCTGCCTCTTCTTTCAGTAAGTTTATCCGTCTCATCACATCTGCAAAAAAATATGGTTAGCCCTATTTCTCTTCACCTAATTATGCAATAAATACTCATGTACCTTCCTCAAACACCAAAAAAGAAGTCATCAATTATCCAATGCAATTCAATGAAATGGATCTCATGATCAACAAAATATTGGAAAAATTCAGTAAGCAACCTGTATGAAGATCCTGAAGAGTACTCAGCCATAACTCCTCCCAGAGAACAGTAACATTTCCGAGTTCATTTATCATAAGCTGAACATCCTGAACCAGTCGGGGGTAAAGTTCTCTCTGCATGGAACAAGTAAATTTTAATTATCCTATTTGCTAGTCCAAACAAGCAAGTTAACAAAAGGTCAGTATTAAAGCAGTAACAACGATAGAAGTGTTGGTCAAATCCATGAGCACATCACATCATGTCTAAATAAATATGCCAGGTCAAACTAATGAGTAGCCAACAAGATGCTTATTATGCCTGAAACTAGATTAGTTTTTATTTTTCCACCCAAATATATTACAGACACTAGAAATGAAACTACTAAATCCCTGAAAAAGATTAATTGACCAGTGACCACACTTCACTGTCTTTAAATGCAGACGTGACCATTGTCAGGTTGTGAGAATTTTGATGCCAAATTTTGAAGTAAAAAGAATACATAAGCTACAAATGCAAACAGAAATTTTCATATTACCAGACAGCCCAGCACATGATGAAGCTCTTCGGAAGGTTTCTCTTCATAAGCATTAACATCAACTAGTGTTGGGTACACTATAGAATATGGAGATTGTTTCGCCAGCATTGTTAGTAAACCCTCCAACTGCTTTCGAATCACTTGTTCAGGATGCGAACTTATACGTGCAAACAGTTGAGGTGTAACCTCCTATAAAGACAATTCCAGTAGCATTTCAGTTAACTATACTCCTCATAAAACAGAAAGAAGTTAAAGTAAAAACTTGAGAACGAGCATGCAACCTGCCATGGCAACAAAGGAACAACCAGAAGAGCAGATTCAAGGGTATCTTTCAATTCCACACCATAATTGAGAAGTATATGCAATATATACAATGTAGCCTTCAGGGTGTAGCTGCCAGCTTTTTGCTTCAAAGTCTCATATTCAGAACCAGGCACTTGACTATGGCAAATACGTGAAGATGAATAAGAAAGATATTGTATGTAACCATGAGCAGCATGTCCAAACAAGGACACTCTCCTCCTCCTCAAAGACCACCAAATATCAACAAAATTATCCAATGCAGAACTAATGTCAGATTCTCCAAGCTCAAAATTTGTGCTTAACAAACAAATCCTCAATTGAGAAGATACCATGTCTGAAAGACATTCACCACCAGAGTTTTCTGCACCTGATGCCCCTGCAGCGGTTTCTATAACATTCACTATATTCCAAACCAATTTCTGCAGAGGACTCTCACTAATTGAGAGCTCTGCAGAATCAAGCCAAGAGCCTCGTTCTTCTTGTTCATCTGTGAAACCTTTCATATCTATATTGTCCTGAAAAAGACACAAAACCAATGACTTAATTCTTTGCACCTCATCCTTAGTCAACTTGAATCTGTCAGGTAGAATTTCTGGAACAAGTATGGAAGAAAACGAGCATGAATGAAGGATAGTTTCACTCTGAACATGGAGTGAGTCTCTTGCTTGCTTAAAGCACCAAGAAGCATAAGAAATCCACGACTTGCCCATGGTGGGGCAAATACGAGAAGACAATTTTGTTGTTGTACCAACAATTTCCTCAATAATAGAACCCAAATTTGATTTACAACTTAAGTTTTCTTTGCTGCCATCTTTGCCATGTGGAGATGATTCAGCCAAATCAAAATCTGCTGCCATCTGGAGAACAACACCCTCTGGACTCCAGTCTGAATAATCTCGTCTCAACCAATCTGAGAGTTTCAAGCATGCTTTGGCCTTCAGAATCCTCTCTTCAACATCAGATATTATAGATGGTTTTGAAGAAAACATGCAAGGATGCAAAAATGACCAGAGGTTTGTGAAAGCGTCTTCAAACTTGTTTTCAGCATACTGTAGTAAAATGCTCTCATACTGCAAGTTTAAGACCAGAAGATTTCGATGCCTCTCCTCCGGGCAAGCAAATACATGATCTTTTATGTAGTTGTTCAGGCGATTTGCCAACAAAAGATTATTTTGCTTGCGCGCTAAATTATGTAAATTAATGCAGAATTTTAGAGTAACTGGAGAACTTGGGGAAATGGTTTTATAAACCCTTAGAACTTTCAGCCATAGATTACAATCTTGACGAATTTTACTAATGGAAGATGGCAGTGATTCAAGAGAATTTAGTATTGATGGTAGTTGTTTGGTCTTCTCATGATTTGTTTTAAGCTTGCAATTCTCTTCTACAAGGAAAATGCAGTGCAATTGAATTGCGAGAGGTGTTGCTTCAGCTAAGCCATCAAGTGGCAGAACAGAAAGTGGTTCCTCCAACATTGACCTAGCTTTCTGCAAATCATACAGTACCTTATCACTTTTTTCCTCCTTCAGGAAGAGCAAAGATTGCAAGAGCATCTGCTCACTCCGTTGCAAGGCTATTTTTGGATCAAGGGTAAGCTCACTATTGCTTTTAGGTGTCAAATCAAGGCTTGACCATGCAGCCTGATAATCACCCTCATCAAAACGTGCTAATGCATGGATTGCATTAACTTCATTTCCAGCCATTGTTAGAGCACCAGAATAACTTCGACCAGTATGTTTAGCACGAAGCTGTTGTAATTCTAACAGCCAGGTTTCAAGAGATCTCCAATCAGATACAGCCGTATAACTCTCAATTATGCGTGCTATGACAAACTGTATACCATCAGAACCAAGGGAGCTGAGTGACTCTTCTGTCTGTAGCAAGTGCGTAAAGTGAGCTGCAGCGTTTTCATACTCACCTCTTGCCTGATATATAAGCCCACTTATCCAAGAAAGTGGTCCAACAGTTCCACCCTCACTGAAGGACTGATTTTCGTCCCCAAGTAAGGAGAAGGTAATGGAAACCCATTTTTGAAGGCCAATCAAAGACTCTGGATCAGAACTCTTGCAAAGAGCTAGTGAAACATCTCTTAAAACTTTCAAGACATCTCCTCTATACCTTCCTCTGATATTGTGGAGGTTATCAGTTACCTGGGTCCTAGATTTGTCCTTCAAAGTTGACACAGAAAGATTCTTGAGCTCCTGCAAACGCAGTGTACAATACTGAATAACAGCATCGTTACAATGTACAGCCAATCCAGCATTCATCATTGGCTCACAAATACGAGAAAACCAATCCTCACATACTTTTTTGTTTGCTCGAAAAAATAAAGTACTCTGACGAGTCGCAGGTGGTAAAATGACAGACCCCTCATATGCATTATATACATTTTTCTTAAGAGCCTCAACAAAATCCAACAATAATCTCATTGGTAGCAAGTGAGCACCAGAAGACCCTATCATACTTAAGTTCCCATCGCTTTGCTCATTATCAAGTTGCAAAAGGTGTGCAATGTCCAAAAGCATACGTTCTAGAGCAGCAAATGTTTGGGTAGGGCCACCAAGGTTAGTCCGCAGTCTTGTAGCTATACAGTACCGAGCTGCTTCTTGTACTGCCCACCAGGCACCAGCCAAATTATTGACAGAACAGATTTTTTCAAGTATGTCTTCATCCACTCGTACATCCAACCATGGAGAATTAGCACCAAAAACTCCTGTTTCTTCAGGCAGACTTAAAACAGCATCCTTTGAACTCTGGCAACTATGAATAAGGCGCTGGATCCAAGAAGAAAGAGGTACCTTCCATCTTTGTGAAATGTAACTTAAGATCGACACAAGATGTTGGGAGTGCAGTTGCAGTGGCAACTGCTTCAGGGCAAATAATTGTTTCCAGTGCATCTTAGAACTGTTTCCTAACACAGGGTCAACAGGCCTAAATCTTCCATAATCATACAGACCACATGTGTATATAGTAGTAGGCAAAATATGGGCAAGAAGTCTTACATATGCATCCCGTATTTCTAAAGTTGGATCCCCAAGTTTCTCCAGTATGACTTCGGCTAAGGGATAAAAACACACAGGATGCAAAAGTTTTGCCTGCATAAACATCTCCAAAGTTATGGCAACATGTGACCTCACTTCCTGTTCCCTCTCAAATGTACCACCTAAAAGTGAAAAAACTAAGTTCATGATTACACCAGCATATTCACATGCTTCGTAGGAAAAACCACTAATGCTTGAGACCTTATTAACAGCCATTACACTCTCGCAGAACTTTTGTCCCCAATCAAGAACAACTAATTTAATTGCCAGAGGAGAAGAAACATGAAAGGCTTTTACAACGAACTTGCTGTACTTCTCCAAATGCTCAGTAATCACAGCCAAACGCTCATTACTGAATTGATCATCTCTGTCCTCCTTTTCAGTTGGAAACTCAACAAAAGTCTTCTCACAATTCTGTTCTCTCACAGAACACTTAATTAAGAAGTCAACTGAATTTATCCGCTCCAATGTCTTAACAACAGTGATCTGCAACTCCATGAAATCCTGGATTGGTAATTCAAAAGGATTCATCTGTTTTGTTATAAACGACTCTAACTTTTCTAACCTCCTGAGATACAACGAAGCAATATCCTTTTGTCCAATCAAACTGCTGTCCCCAGCCATGCAAACACACGCTAATAGTACTTTCAAATCAAACTTGATTAAGGCCAATAACTCAGCTTTTGAAAATGTTTTAGTATCTACAATACAATTAAATTCATAGGAATGACCATCGTTGTTTCCTATTAAACTCTTCAAGAGCTCCAGTTCCTCAATCAACGAGGTGACTGCTTCATCAACGACTTCTGTATTCGCATGCTGAAGCAAAAAAACGTAAGTAGCTGCAGAACTCCCAGTCACCAAATGATTTGGATGCAACCGCAGTTGAGAGACCGATGCATCAAACTTCAATAACTTCTTCACGGACAACGGAAGGAGCCCAAGCTTTTGCAACGACAACAACTGAAGATTAGTCTTCAAAACCCCATGAACTTGGAAAGAGCTAATCTTCTTCAACCCTGGCCGCTGCACTGTCACTCCAAACTCCAAGCTCTGAAACAAAATATCAACAGCAAGAGGATAAAAACTTGAAAACCGCTCCTGCAAAATCTCAGCCAAAAGAGTCAAACACTTCCACGAATCCTCAATCCAGTCAGACCACCCAAATTTCTGCCCAATCATAGACAAACACCGCAGCAATCTTGGCAGCAGGGCGCTAAGCGGCTCGCATATCTGTTCAAGCAGGTTCATCTCCAGTAATCCCGAGGCAGTGGACTGCAGAATAGTTGAAAAACAAGAAAGCAGAGCAAGAAGCCGCCGAAACTGCTGCGGCGTGCCTGGAGTTCCATCATGAAGCAAAACCTCCATGTCCCCCAAGAACTTAGTGAGCAATCTCAAGGACATGGGAAGACTACCAACCCAATGCTTCTGAAACTGCAAGAAGCTATCCAAAATAACACGCCTATCCGATTGAGCTAAATCCGGCATCAAAGCCCAACCGAGAAGCAAGTCAACAATGTCAGGGAAATGAGGCTGAAAGCACCTCATAAACTTCAACGATATCAAAGTAATAACACCAATAAGTCTGTGTAACAGAGCCAGAGAGGTTCTCTCATCCTCAAGCAACACCTGACAGGCCTTCAGAATAGGCAAAGCATACCTGTCCGTTCCACCAACGTTGAGGAACTCGCGGAGGCCTTCCAGCGCCAGTTCTTTGGTGCCATCGACTGCGACGGCGGTGCTCAGAGACGGCAACGCCCAGCCGATGAAGCGGTCGACGAGCATGAGGAGGTTTTGTCTTCCGTTGGAAGCGACAGGGATTGAAGCGGCCACGGCGCAGAGCGCACCGTAGGCTGTGACCGCGGCCTGCCGCACCTCGTAGCATCTGCAGGAGAATCGAAGTTAGTTGAAAACGGATGAGTAGTGTGAGTGAAGTGAGTTTTGAAATTAGGTCAAAAACGGAGTGAGGTGAAATGAGTTAGTTACTTGTCGGAGAGGAGTTGGGAGAAGGCCTGGGCGAGGAAAGTGGCGGAGTGAGAGAGGAGGAGGGAGTTGTGAGGGTGGAGGATGGCGCGGTGGAGGGAGTGGATCGCAGCGAGGCGAGGGGAGGGGTCGTCGTCGGAATCGTCCTTGGGGAGGGCCGCGGAGACGAGTGCAGCGAGGTGTTGGTGTTGCTGGTGTTGGTGAATTCCTTGCATCACTGCGTTTCATTGCTTTCTGCTTCCCATGTCCACCAAGTAACCATACTAATACCTTTCTGTCTTCCATCTCCTCTTCCCAAATTTGTTTTTCTTTAAATTAATAAGCCATGGGAAATATTTGGAAAAAATAAATTAAACAAGTTTAATATTTTATACAACATTTAGAATTTTAAATTAGTCTATCACTGAGTTGCAAATTTTGCGATTAATTCTTCGAAATTGGTTTATTACAGTTTGATATAAGAACATGTTTATGATAATAATATTTTTAAAATCATTTATTCTTATAAATAAAAAGAAATGAGATGGCACTTACTGAAATGAAATATGTACTCATAGAAAGCACATTCATTCAACATCCTGGTGACCAACATTTTAAACACGAGGGCAATAAAATCTAATTCTATTTTAACTATTTACTTTCAAAAAAATATAAATTGTAATTTATTGTCATAAAATATTAAAATATTCTTCATAAAACTATTGTTTATTTATTATTTCAAAATTAAAAATACGAAATTCATCTTAAGTTTCCAAGTGAGTTCGTTGGTAAAAGAGTTCTTGCACTTTTAGATTTTATCCTCATGTTTGGATTGAGAAAGAGGTTGGAGAGAAAAAATAAAGAAAATTGACATTTTATATTAGTTTTCTTATGGTATGGATTTATATTTATAGAGAAAAAATAAATTTCAATTTCAATTTTCAATGTTTACTTAATTTAATAAGAAAATTTATGACTTCTTTCTCTCTCTATATATATATACTTTTTTATTTTTTTTAATTATCATTTTAAAAACTAATTATCAATTTTTATATTTTAGTAACTAATTTTTAAAATTTAAATAATTAATTAATATAAATGTTTTTTTTTATTATTACACAATATTACTTATAATATTTTGGCTTAATTATGCAAATTTGTGATAAATTTAGAATTCAATTATGTCCTTACTAAATTTTTATGGTTGTTAACTACCAAATAAATTAAAATTTTTTAAATTGAATTCTCAAATTTAATTTTGGCTTAAATACCTTTTTAGTCCTCATTTTTGTTGCGGATGGTCCTCATGTTGACAAAATGTTTAAAATGGTCTTCATTTTCGCAATTCATGTTTTATTTGGTCTTCTTCTGTAACGCCGTTTAAATCATTAACGGAGCATAGGACAGGTGGCAAGTTTGTATTAGAATGTGTTACATGTACTGTACATATGGCTAATTAACCTTAATTTTTTTAATTTAGGAGAAATTTTGCAATTAGGAAAATTTATTCATCTTCGTCTTTCTGGAAGACTTTTAGGATGAGGACCATTTTAAACATTCGGTAAGAATGAGGACCATTTTAAACATTCTGTCAAAATGAGAACAACCCGCAACAAACACTACGAAAATGAAGACTAAAAAGATAATTAAGCCTTTAATTTTTCTTCTGATGTGGTTGTTACGAGTTGATAGGGTTATTATTTTTTCATGGTAAGTTATCACGGTATGTAATTTGATTATTTTGTTATTTTATAAATTATAATTTTATAATTTTATAATTGTATTATTAGATCGTCATATTGTTATATATGTTATATTGTTATTGTTATCGTCATAATGTTATATCACCACATCGTTATATTGTCATAATGTCATATCATTATATAGTCATATTATTTATGTTGCCTTATCATTATATCATGTTGTTATGTTGTCATATTGTTATACCATCATATTGTGGTATCATTATATTGTCATATCGCTATATTATCATATCGTTACATCGTCGTATTGTTATATCGTCATATCATTATACCGTCATATCATTATATTATCACATTGTTATATCGTAATATTGTTATATTGTATATCGTTATATCATCATGTGGTTATATTTTTGTATTTTTATATATATATATATATATATATATATATATATATATATATATATATATATATATATCATCATCATGTGGTTATATTATCATATCGTCATAGTCATATTTTTATATGGTCAAATTGTTATATTGTCATATTGTTATATCGTAATATTATTATATCGTCATATCAACGTATCATCTTATTGTCATATTTATAAAATTATTAAAGTATACAATTTTAAAATTATAAAATTATAAAATTATAAATTATAAATTATAAATTTTTAATTATAATATTTAAAATAATAAAATTATATGTGATAATTCAGCTGATACGACGAAATAATAACTATGACTACTTTAGCAAAATATAAAGATTTATTAAAGATTAAAAGTTTCAAAATTTACGGGACACTTCCAACATAATTAAACCTAATATTTTATATTTCAATAACTAAAATTTATTTTACGTATAACTATATCTATATACACATTTTATTTTTTCAATTTTACTATATAATTATTACTTTTAAAATTTAATTATTTATAGATATTTAAAAAATACGATAACACATATGTTTACATTAATATATATAAAAAAAAAATTTTTGTATAATATATATATATATATATATATATATATATATATATATAATTTTGTTATTTAAATAATTGTTATTTTAAATTAAAATAATTATATTTTTATTTTAACTGTTAATTTAAATCTAATTATTTTTAAATTAAAATAATCATTTTATCAATTTTTTATATTAAAGTACTATTTATTTTAAGTTATCTATTCTTTAATTAAATTAATCATCTAGGCTACTTGTTTTCACCAATAATAAATAAATCACCTCTAATCACTTATTCATTTTTCACCCGAGTTATGCAAAAAAAAAACAATAAAGAAAAAAAAACAACTGAAGGTTAAGAACTTTATTTATTTGAAGGACCCTCCCATAAAAAGGAAAAACAAAACTTACATTAAAGCAATTTAAATTGCATATCTTAGGTTTTGTGGTTTCGAGGGTGCGAAATTCTCCAAATTGAAGGGTTTAAATTGTAAATTTAGTTAAAGGCAGGAATCTCCTCTTTCGTTTTGCTGCCTATTGGCGTTGGTTTTGTTGTCGAGAGAGAAGAAAACCCTGCGAAAGGCGAAAGTCCAGAAAGAGCAAAACGATGTCGTATGACGATGTGGAGATCGAGGACATGGAGTGGAACGAGGAGTTGCAGGCCTACACGTACCCGTGCCCTTGCGGGGACCTCTTCCAGATCACGAAGGAAGACCTCAAACTCGGCGAAGAGATCGCTCGCTGCCCTAGCTGCTCTCTCTACATCACCGTCGTCTACAACATCGAAGATTTCCTCGCCGATTCCGACCAAAATCGACGGAACAAGGGTATCCAACCTTCCAAACAACAAACCGTAACCGTTGCTTGAATTTCAGGTAACTCACTGTTTCTCGTCCACATCTATTTTCCTTTTCCAGAATTAATAGTGCGCAGTGCAGGGAGAAAAAACGGAATGACTTATATGTTTTTATATTACAGTCATGCCTGTGAATTTAATTGTAAGTATATTGATAAGGAGAATTGTAAAGTTTTGGGATTTCTCTGGAAACACTTTTTGGAGAAGAAAATAAAGAACACAAATTAAGTAAATTTCTTTGTAAGTTAATGCTGGTGCATAAGTTAAGAGTCTGAGTTTGAAAAACTTATATAAAGGAGATTTTACAAATTAGCTTGAAAGATTTTTTTTTTCTTCTCTTTGAAGTGTTTATGAATAAGTTTATGCAAACAAACTTCAATGAATCATGATTGAACCGATTATCTTGGTTTAACGTTGGATGCTGGACCCATGAACTTTAAAAGGCAAGCGGAGCAGTTGGTACAAGGTCTAGTTATGCTGGCGTGTGTGGATTAATAGCGAATGGAGTTAGCTGGCTTCTGATGTGTTTAACTTTTCTTGGATGGCTCGCTGATTGAAATTGAAGTTCTGTAGTGTGCTCACTTTTGGCAGTTGTATTCCTTGACATGCATTTTGGTTTTATAAACTTTCGTTTTATTAATTGTTGTGTGTGGATGAGTGGCCAATTGCATGTGCTGTGTAACTTTGGGTGCAGGACTCTTGATTTTATATTGTAGGTTCTATTATCATTTTATAGATTTCAAGGAATTGAAAGTTGAAGGATGCTTGAATGTAGTTGTTGTAATCAGGTTACTTATTGTGGTTATTATTCTTTGAGAGCGGATTACTTATTATTGCTTTTTATTAAATACTGAATTGTAAATATGTTGTTTTATTTTCCTTAACCGACTGTGTACTTTGTCTTGCAGATGTCCTGACTTGTGGGGTGCGTAGTAGGTTTTGTCACGGCAATATACTGTTTTGCAGATCGGAGTTCTTGGTATTTTTGATGGAAAAGGGAGAAAAGAATTTAAGATGATAGATTTATTGCAGCAATAATGCTGCTGTTATTTGCCCTTCTGAAGGGAATAGGGAGCCAAAAATTTTGTCATTGAATTTGTTTGAAGTTTGATATATCTCATGTACCTGGCCTGTGAAACATCTCGTTGTAATAGTTAGACTTCATAATACCACCCGTTTACTGAATTATATAGCTGCTACTTATGTGCAAGTTTTCATGTTGAGCAAGTGACTCTTGCTGTTCTTTATTAGAATATTTATGTGTATTAGCTTACTGTTTAGGTTTCTTTGTAGAGTTGATTAATATAAAAGAACCTTGATTAATACAAAGGATTAAAGGACTCCAAATTCCAATCCAAGGAAGAACTAGACAATAGTGTAATCCAAATGATAGTGCAACCAATAATAGATAAATATGGTAGTCATTACAAGTCAAAATGGAAGAAACCATTACAAAAGGAAACTATAAGCATTAATTACTAAAAATATTTAGAGCATGTAAGGCAAGTAGTCCAAATCACTGGCAGATGAGTGTGTGTTTATTCCCTCCTAGTACCTATAACGTGCACCAGAAATGTTCTTACTACTTGGTCGTCCCCTGATATAACTTCACAGATGCATACATCATTGTTTTTTATCTTGTTCCTTCTACTAAAATTTGCCCAACCCTTGATACATATTCTATCATCCTGCCACCTACACACTTTTCCCGTCACTTCTAAGTATCTTTTTCTGATGGGTGCCTGTTGTGCCAAGTTGAGATGATAGTCTTGCAATTTGCTTCTTTGAATATCCTGTTGTGATAATCAAAGTAAGCAGCTATAACTTCAAATTATCAGAACAACCCCATTAATACACATATTATACCTTACGCCGGCAGTGTTGGCAACATTTAAGGGTAATCTTTTCAGGAAAACTGAGGGAAAAATCTTGAATGGCGATTCCTGGAATATGCTGCAATAGAAAGGAATCAAATCAAACCAAAAGTGAAAAGTACAATAGATGAAAAAGTGAAATTGCTTAAACAGAGTCAGGACATGGGGAATCAAACAATTAAGACTTTAAACATGAACACAATATTAAAAGGGCATACAAACCAAAGGGAATTTAATTAGCAACGGAAAGTAGAAGGAAGAAACAAAGACTTAGAGCAAATTGACTCACTCATCTAACAGTGCTTTAGTGTCTGAAAAGCCAATAGCTATATGCACGTTAAAAGGACAGAACTAGAACAAACAATATTAGAATTCTAAGTTCTAACCAATTCGTTGGGTCTACTTCTGTAGAGTTTTGCTTCAAAAAAATTATTCTCTGGCTGAATGCACGTTTCTGGATCAAATTCATCTTCTTTGAAAGGGTCTTCAGTCTGGGGGTAGGAACTTGTTGCAGTGTCCTCTAAGAAAGATAAATCAGTGGGTAAAGGCTGATTCATGCACTCATATTAAGACATGGATAAGAAAAAAACCTAGTTTTCGAAATTAGTTGAAAATTTAATTACTTCTGCAAGCTTTGCGATAACTTTGACTGGTGTATCCAACAGAACCAACGATGATTTCTTCTTCACTCTGTTCCTCCATCTCTGTGTTCTCATCAAAATCACTATCGTCATTGTCGTCATCATCGTATTCCTGATCTTGGCTGTCTTCTTCCTCGTCCTCTGTGTCACGGTCCTCAGCTTGTTCCTCCGGTGTTATCACTGTCTCTTCAACTTCTTGTCTCGCTGCTCTCTCTTCTTCATTCCCCTCCTCCTCCTCCTCCTCCATCTTTACCAGAGTTTTCTCACACTGTGTTGATTTTTCAAGGATTGTGACCCTGAACTCATTAACCCCATCATATCTAAATACCAGAAAATCTGCATTTCCTAAGCAGTTTTCTGCATGGAAAATCTTCCACCCTTCATCGAAATATAATCTATCTCCAAAAAACCGTGTTTTAACATGCCACACTCTCTCACTACGATTCCTGAGGAGGACATCCTCAGGGATCCTTCCCTGTAACCCTTCCAGCTTCACAAAAGCATTTGGAATAAGCTGCAATTTAAGAGAAGAAAAAGAACAATGCTCACTGAAGATCATTACTTGAGATCTTATAATACTTTGATAGTGTTTGGAATCAAAAAAACTGCATTTGTATGTTACACTACTAAAGCAATACATAGATATAACTAAGTTCTTACAACTCTTACTATTTTCAATAAATTTAACAATCCATACAATGTATCACAATATTCTGAGTAGTACTCTAAGAACACCAATGTTATAGTTGCAGAAAGTACCATTCTTTCAGAGTGTTGCTCTTGAAGGAAGACTTTGAAGAAGTCTGGGTGCTTCTCTGCACCAGTCATCGTGCTATTGCTGCTGTCAAAGGAATTTTGAATTCTTGAATTTGTTAAAGAATTTTGGATCCTTCTATGAAAGGCTTAATCTTTTCATAACACAAGTTCTGAAAATTTAGCATCCTCTTGATATTCAAAACAATGAAAATTTTCAAATAATTTGATCAAGAAATTGAATGCACAAAGACGTAATATTTATATGGTTTAGAATCCGAAGCACGTGATTTATTTATATAATCGTAATAAGATATATTTCAAATTTCACATCATTTAAATTTTTATAAATATATTATCCATAATAAAATTTTATGTATTTCTAAATATCATAGTATATTATTCATCAAAATTAAATGATGGGATAAATTTTTAAATAATTTTGGAATTGCTTAAAACTTTGTATCATAATCTAATTAATAAGAATATGAAGTTCAACTGTTTGCATTAATCAAATTTACATTTCATAAAAAATATTAGATATAATTTGACTAAGCTTTTATGCATGGTGTAAATATATCCCAACCTTATATTATATTATAATACTGTTTATTTCCTAGTTTTTTTGGGGGAAAATGTATTTTTTAAGAGTTCATTTTTAATTGCATTCATATAAAAGAATGTTAGTCCAATAAAATAAACTAAAACATTTTCTCAACACTAAATATTTAATATTTTTTTAATTAATACAAAAAAATAAAGAAAACTACTAAAAATGATTAGATTAGTGTACGTGAAAAGAGAAAAAAAAAAGAGATAATAACAACTAAATGACCCTATTATATCAGTTCAATTGAACTATTCATAATCTCTATTTTTAGGATTTTCTTTATTAAAATAGAATTTTTACTTTCAAGCTCTCTATATTAATTATGTTTGGCTCATTTGTTTTCATTTAAAAGAAATCCCGTTCTCTCTTTATTAGGGCCACTTACCTTGTAATTATGTTTAACACTGCAAAAAGATTCGTAATTTATTTTCTGTAAAAACAATTAATACAGTTGTTCATCATTCACCTACTAAGGTTTTATTTCTGAGTTTAATGTCAAAGGACAAGTTAAATCACACACAGGTTTAATTAAAGAAGCTCTTTCCTTTTTTCTTTTTCTTTTTTTCATAAATGGACTTTTGATAAAGAAGAACTTAAACTTTTCTTTTTTTCTCAAAAATAATTTCAACACAAACATATGCATGCATGGCAGTAGAAAACTGCTGTTTCTTAACCAAACAAAAAACATTAACAATGTTATGATTAAAGCCATATCAAAACTAAGGATAAACTCAGACAAATGAGTCATTCATGTTCGCAGCTACCAAAACAAAAAAAAGAAAAGAAAATCAAACTAAGGTTTTTACAAAAATGGAACAAACATTGCACAAGAAAAAACCCATGTAATCAGGTATTTTTTATACACTCAAAGTGTTAAAAACCAGTTCTTCCCAACCCTTTTGAGTCTTTAAGATGGAAATGTCCTCACTTTCGAGCTAAAAGTTTTCCAGAAGGATGAAAAAAGCAAAAGAAGAAGAAAAAACTAAGCTTTATATTTGTTCTTAAAATTTTCAAATCATAAATCCCATTCAATCTTTCTTTTTTAAGAAAAGGGTGTTATAGAAGCACAAGGTTTGGTTTTAAACAAGTCTTACACGAAGCATTGTGAAGTTAAATACAGTGATACTGCAAACCCTAAATACAAATGGTACAGAGAGATCATACCAGTGTATGGCTCAGTCACCTCAACGAACAAGAATCAAAGTTAACATTAATCTGTGAAAGTTGGAACAGGTACGAGATTTGGAGCTGTTACACCTTGATTATGCAGAAGATGTTATTGCAGAAGCAACTATATATTCACATGCCCTAGTGCTTTGAACCACACATATATAGCAGAAGCACTTATCTTTGGGATCTATTTGTTTTCTTTGAGAGGTTTGGTATGAAAGATTTGAAGAAGAAGCAGAAGGGTAGGGTAAGGTTGTGGGTTTTTTGTGCAGGCTTCTCAACTTTACGGTAAGATTTTGGAATAATGAAAATATTGGTTTCTGTGATCTGATTCTTATTATCACAAAAAATTAATGAAATGGAAGATAAATTTATTTTTGGTTTCTTCAAGACTCCAAGAAACTTCTGTTTAAGTGTCTGATGAGCCTCTCATGATTGTTGTGATTCTTTCTTTTCTCGGAAAATGATTGTGAAAACATGTCACACAACATGGCATGCATGGTGCATGGTGCATGTCCAGTACTGCACCAATTATTTCAGTTCAGTGTAGATTATGGCAATTAATCTTCCATTTTTATCGTGTGGTCCATCTAAATATTAATGATTCTACGTACGAAATGCTATATTTTAACCTCAGCAAGCATCTTCTAAGTTGCTTTTCTATTTTATGAATAACGTGTATGGACAGGATTGACCCTATAATAAGCTATAATTAACCTTAATGATATATAAGTCTGATTTTTATTTCAAGAAAGATAATTTTTTTTTGTATTACAGGAATTAAAGGGACAACACTAGTTAACCATAGTTGAGTAAATATCAAATTAAGAATGATTTGGCATATGATTCTTCTAATATTGTGAGCTTAATCCATGATTCAAAACAAGGTTCATGTGTCACTTAACTTTGAATGAGAGCTATAGGAAGTTATTGAGAGATTAAAACCATTTTTTTATTATCATTGTTACACGTGTACTATATAGGAAGATCATAGAAAAGAATAATAAGGTTTAGAAATTATATTCAACAATGAATTCAGGTGAAACAATGTCAAAGTGAAAAATTTTAGCAGTTTATCAAGTTGTAAGGTAAGTTATTAAGTTCGTTCAAGCTGAAGGCAAAGCCAGAAACACATAATCTTTTACCACTTTGACCAAAGAAATACCATGTTGTGAATTTTCTAATCACCATATTCACTTCTTTATTTCCTTTCTAAAAAAATACTCTCTAAAATCATTCCAAATGTGATTTTTTTTTTTCACTCTGTTAGTTTGTCTTTCCAAATTTAAATTCCATATCGCTTTGTAAAAACTTGCTTTCGGATCTAATTTTTAAGTGTATTCGTATATTCCAATATTAATTTTTAATATATATATATATATATATATATATATATATATATATATATATATATATATATATATTCTAAAGTTATAATTTCTGGAGTCTACTGCTTTATGTTGGAATCATAATTGTTTAGTTTGGAACATAATGTTAGAACAATTACAAATAGGCATACAAAAGTTTAATTAATTTCAAAATGGACTTTTGAAAGTTTGACTCTTCGGAGTTTCTAAAGGACGTGTGCTGTGTTAAGAATTAGGGAATTGATATATCAACTGCAGAATTGATATTTATTTAAATCAAAAAGCAAAGAAAGAAAAAAAAAAGTAGTCTGATCTCTTAGAAACAGTAGGGTATGAAAAGTAAATACTACTTAGATAAACTTCTTGAAAATAAATAAAAAATGCTTTTTTTTTCATTTGTTAAAAAAAATTTATAACCTTAAAAACAAAATAACCTATTTTTAGTGTCTCCTTGTATATCCATCCATCCATGTCACAGAAAAGATGAACATGCAAGTAAACTCTCAGACACAACTTACTGCAATCAACAAAAACAGTGAACCAAAGCAATATAATTTAACTTGAAACTGAAAGGAAAAGAAAAACAGCAATAGGAAAAACATTGACTCGGTTTCTGATGAGCTAGATTGAACAATCTATTTACAACCCAAGTCAAAAGAAGATGAATGAGAGAAAAGTATGAAAACTATAATAACTATGTTCCACTCAAGTCACCCTGAAAAGTGCATCTGAGTTCCACACATAAGCAAGGGATTATTTGATACAGTCGAGCTATAAGTGATGAACCTGCTGCTAATTTCTAACCATTTTAGTTGAACTAAGGTGTTGCTGCAAGGGAGTGTTCAGCAGTTTAACTGAGCTCAGGTTTTGGTTCTGCTGCAAAGGAGGAGGGTTCAACAATGCAACTTCCTCAGTAATGCGAAAGATGGTAACTTGCAGCACTACTTCTTTCACTCTAAGAAGCTCAAACACACACACATCACCTTCTCCTAAATTGTTCTCTAATGAAAACTCAAACCAACCCTGGCTTAACTTGGCTCTACCTACCCTATAAAGGCAGCGAACTGGCCACTGTCTCCCATTAGAAATCTGAAGTTTAATAAACCCAGAAACTCCATTCAAATGTTTTTCTGCAAAACATGATGGCAGATACTGAAAAAAAAAACACAAAGATGAGTTTTTAGTGTACAAGTTTAGCTGAAAAGTTATATTTGTAGTGTCAAATTCAAAGGCTCACCATTATGCATCCCCTGTATAGGTAGGAGGGCCTTAGGACAACCCTACAGAAAGGATTAGGTGGTTCAAATGCTTTTGCTGCATTGATGGCCCTCTCTCTTTCTTCTGCTGTCACAGTTCTTTTTCTTGCAGAAGCACTTTCATAAAATCTGAAGCGCATTTCAACTTCCTCTTCTTGCTCTGCAGAGGCTTCATGTCCATCTGCACTTCACAAGTTGTATTGATCTTAAAATTCAGTTTGTAGATAAACAGATCACAGAAAGAAAAAGGAGTCAAAAGGGACCTGTTTTCCGCTTCTTTCTTGCAGTTTTCTTCATCCTTTCCTCCATGGAAGCACGTAGTTTCAATTCCTCAGTAGATTTTTTAAACTCCACCGCGTTAAATTGAACTCCTATGTCTCTGGTGAATCGATTATCCAGTGAATTGGCACTTTTGGAACAATGCGTATCACCACCCTCTCCCCAGTTTATGCTGTTGAGTTTAGATCCATTGAACAGATTCTGTAATGCTGGAGGTGTATAACTCTTTGCAGGCAACATTTTATCTACTGAACCAGCCAGAACTCTATTTTGCAATGAACTTGGAGCAAGATGGGAAGGTTGTGAATCCAAGATTTCAATGGAATCTTCATCATCCATTTCCTCAAAAAACTTAAGATTTGCAAAGTGAGGCCCTTCATTACTGCATCGTATGGCTGATTGATAGTTTATCTCAGAAGTAGCCAAATTAAAAACATGAACATTGAAACATGACTTTCCTTCGTATCTGAAAACCAACAAGTATCCTACGCCAATGGAATAGTGCTGAATAAACTCTTGCCAACCGTCACGGAACCAATACTTGTTGTCTACCTTTTTCAACCCTACACGCCAGACACTACCATCAGGAACAGAGAGGGTAACAATTGGAGAAAGTTCACCTCCATATTTCCTCATAAAATCATCTGGAAGCCTCTGCAATTCATAAATCAAGTTTGATTCCAAATATTGGTAATTTTTTGTAAGACAAGACCTCAATGATGTTCTAAACTCTAAGAACCAAATTTATCTAATGATGTACAATAATGTACAACGGATGGTACTATAAGTAAAAATGGTTTGAGATGTGTGCAAAACTCAACTTCAGATTCTTAACTAAACTAATTCTCAAAAGAAGTTCAAACCCCGCTACAATTCTAGAGCTAATGTGACCGATGAAGCTCAAATATCAAAGACAGAATTGGATTCAATACAGATTCCCTTCCACAAATATTTTTTAATATAATTGCAGAATGGATATGGATTTACTTCAAGTTCAGGTTCTTCCTCTATCAGTTCCAATGTAAGTTGTGAGATACTTACAAATCTCTACCTAAGTAACACAGAATAACTATTTTAAGATCAATTTGAGTGTATACTGTGAGAAACACTGTTCAAATGCATGATTACTGTTTCGTACTAACTAGAACCTGTGGGAAAAGAAATTGGTAGTGCTCAATCAAAAGATAGATGTTATATACATATATGTTAAACATGTGATTTCTCAGAATTCCCCCAGCTAAAGCTTATTTCTTCTGTAGAAGAACCAATCACCAAATCATGGTCAACCAACAGAGTCTAATTTCAAGAAAACCAAAAAGTCTGGCTATTTTACAGGGTGTTTTTCACTTAGGAACGTGGACAAAGCTGAAAAGCTTACTAGTGAGATCACTGTTGAAAAAAGACATAAAATTAACCAATCACACTTTATTGACTTCAAGTTCTACACTAATTTCGAGTGAGCCAACACAAAGAACTCTGTCTTCCAAAATCCCAAGACCTTGTCCCAAAAGAAATTTTCTGACTTTTCTTCACAACCACTCAACCAGTCTTCTGCAGTAAAAAATTGGAAGCAAGCTAATCATGAAATAAACATAACAAACCCAGAAATTTAGGTTCAGAACTCATAATTCCACTAAAATAGTTCTTTATTTAACTAAAAGAACTAATTAGACCAACATGCACTTTTCCTCCCAACCCTACCAGAACAAACAAGTACTGTACAGATAGGAATTGGTACTCACACTCCAGATGGAATTTAAAAAAAAATCCAAACTTGATTAACGAGCTGACAAAGTTTGGGAGATGGGAGTGGTGGGTGTGAAGAAAAGGCGTAACCCACAATCATTATTTACCCCTTTCACTTTCACTCAAATTCCTCACACACCCAATAAACAACAACAGCAGCTCCAAAAGGCATAAAAAAAAACCACAAAATAGGTGGGAAGAATGAGAGAAAATTTAGGTACCAGTTGTTTGGGTTGGAGAGTGGAGGGTAGAAGAAGCTTGTGGAAAGAAGGGTGCGTCATTTCCTGAGTGTGTCGGAAGACAGAAAAACCAAACCAAAGTGCTAAAGCATTTGATCACCCTTTGATTCAAAGATGATAGCTTTGGGCTCTACCTACTGAAAATTTTCACCTTTCAGATCCACTTCACCATCACTCCCTATTCTCCAGTCCCCACTCTCCTCTGCTTTTTGAGTCAAACAATGGTTTTTTAAAACCTTAAAATAACAACAAAAAAAAACTCAACTTGACATATATGAAAACCTTATTAAAAAGCTAAACGAGTGAGAGGACTCGGTGAGTCACCACCACCTCAAACTGAAAGTCTAAGCTTTGATTTGTTTTCCCAGTTTGGGTTTTGCACGTTACTTTCTTCTGAAACCCCGTTTGTTTTGTTTAGCTTTCACGTTAGGAAATTGGAACAGGGGGTGTTATTTTCAACACTTGTTGCTTTTGGTCCCTTTGATTCTTTGTTACCTGTTGTGGAAACAAACACAGAGCCACGCCACCTCCATTTATAGCTCTCCCTATAAAAAAATAAAACGACAATACCTTCTCTGCCCAACTTATGTCATCAATGGACACAGTGCGCACTATTTTCCAACCACATTCAATTTTAGGTCACCATTTGTGTTATTACACAAACACTTGTGTTCTTTTCTGTAGCGTGCCGAGTGGCACAAAGTTTAGAGAAACTGTTCTTGTGTGCAGAAACTATAATTTTGTTTTTGCAGGTGTTTATGCTTAGAAACCATTAAAAATAACACGAGGGTTAAATATGTTTATTTTTGTTAACTTTTATCGTTTTTTTATTTTAAAATTTTAATTTTGTTTATTTTTTAATTAAATTTTATTAAATTTATTTCACATTTAAAACACGTTTTTAAGTAAATATTAAAATAAAAATGAGTTAAATATATATTTTAAAATAATATATATAATTTCATATATTAAAATTTAGTAAATTTTTAATGTTATTTCTAAAGTGTTATTATCATAAAGCAAGTCATGATATTTTAGAAAACAATATCACTAAATAAATTTAAAATAATTAAAATTTGATTGCAAAATATTTTTTATAATTTTATTACTTTGTAATAAAAGAATAAAATTATTTTAAGTTAGAAAGTAAAAGAACTATGGTAGGAGAATATTGTGAAAGGGAGGGATTTAAAATTATTGTTTTAAGTAAAACCATAACATGTACCAAAGTAAATGTTTGAAAATTGTCGGGTGTAAAAGTTTGTGCTAATAAAGACATCAAATTGTTTCAGTTTTTAGTTATGAAATATTATTCACAAATATAAACGAACTTCTTAATAAATAAAAGATTACAAAATTATTAGATTAGAAATAGGATTAAATTATAATATATAATTAAAATAAACTTTATTTCATTTAATCAATATTTTTTAAGTTAAATTAGACTTAAACTTATTACTTTAATTAAAAGAAATAAATATAAACATTAAATAAATATACTATTATCATTTAATAATTTTTATTATATACATATATTATTAATTCAAGTTGAAAATCAAAACAAAACTGACAATTCTACTTTATTCAAGTTTTTAGCAACTTGTTAACTTTATCAATTTTTACTTCCAATCTCAACATCAATTCAAATACTCGCATCTCAATGATTTACTTTCAAAGACTAATTTCCTTAATTTTAAGGGTAACATATCAATATTTCAAACTAAAATAATTCAATTATATACCAATTCAACTCCATTAATTAGGAATACTCATTTTCTTTTCAACAACTAACATTACACTAAGTTCTAATCTTCTCATCCTCTACCAAAATTACAGCTCAACTGAAATGAAGTAAATATATTATACTCATTGTTTTTTTTCCTATTTAATTTGAAACTAACGCGTGTTATAATTTTTCTCACGACCAATTAACATTTTATTTTTTTCTTCAAAACTAAACACATTTTTATTTTGTTTTATATATAGAAAGTGAGAGATGATTTTTTTGTCACATATGTGTTGTTTCAAAACCTTAATCAATGTTTTCATTCAACATCAATAAAGAACAACACTTTTTAGCATCCTAATAACATTTTAAACAAACATTAACTCTCTAATATTCCCCTTTTGCATTTTTTTTAATGAAAACCATAGCTCGTTTTTTCTTTAAGCCAATTCCTTATTTATTTATTTATTTTTACATAATTCATTGCTTAAGAAACAGAAACTTTTCAGGAATGAGCTTGAGAGTATCCATAAAGTGAAGTAAAAAAAAAAGTGCTACGAAAGCAAGAAAAGAAAGTCCTTATCCGAGTTCTAAACATGTAAAGATCCAGAATTATCAGAAAAAGATATTGTGAGACTTTATTCTGTTCTTTCACCACACATCTTTTGTAAAAGAACAAAAAATTGCAGAGTGAGGAAATGCAACTTTTTTACACGTGCCAGCATGAGGATAACAGATGAAGAACCACGAAAATTGAAGATAACAAGGATCCATTTGTAACTTTTCCTAATGTCTCATATTTATGGCAAAAGGGATTGAAAGTACATGATAAAAAGGTGACATCTATTGGTAATTCCTTGTTTTGTAAAGTTCTCACACTCCACCATTTTCTCTTTTTGCTGTTTTTGAGATACGATTCTCCCAGTAGTCTGAGATTTTGCTCAAAAGAAATCTCCACAAATTAATGATAGCTTGTAAGCACAGGAAAAAAAGCTTGAGTTTCTTTCAACTTTAATTTTGGATTGTTAAACTCCAATAATCCCTGTTCCAGCTTTTTTGTTCTGCTGAATTTTTAAGAATGTTGGATTTTCTTATACCTTTAATTATCTTTTGATCTGAGAACGGATTGTAAGTCCAACTAGTATGATATTATTCTGCATTTGAAACCTAAACAGTCTTAAGATTGTGAAAGATAAAGGTCTATGAAAAAGCCATTATTAATTTTTATCAAATAAAGAGGGTTAGACTTATTAGTAGTTATACTGGATAAAAATTCATGTTCTCTTTAACATGATCATTTCATATTCAACAGGATGAAAGAATCTAAATCGATTATGAGTATGCTATGTACAACACATTTTGCCAAAGGAACTTGGATTGCAATGTGTTACGAGAGGGTTGAACGAGAAAGGAGTACTAAGTATATTTAAATTTTTTGATCTCGACTTCTAAGTAATATAAAACTATTAGGTGTACCGATACACAACGTGTCCTTTGATGAAAAAAGAAGATATATAATAGCGTTAAGATCGACAGAGATAAACATCATGAGTAACACAATGAAAAAGGAAGTAGTTTCACATAATGATAAATTGAAGATAAATCCAATGCAGTATTAGACATTTGAAACAAAGCTAAGGTTTGTCAAAAACAGTGGATCCAGATTAACTTGGTGCACATCTGGTTCTGAATATGTGAACCTTCATATGGAGGTCTTTGTTTTCTTCAAGTTCAAATATGCAAGTGTCACCTCTCATGAGCTTGTTATCACGAACGAATTTTGCCCATCCTGTAGATAAGTTAGCATAACTTCTACTTTGAATTTTAAAATAACTCACTTGAACTTTCCAGAGTGTTCCTTCGGAATTTCCCATATGGATCTGTTTCACTTCTTCAGGAATATACTTTCTCGCAAACTTACTAGCAATAGGCTGCAAACAATGATCATTACCCACAATTCATATCCATATTATGTGTTCTAAATATCATAGGTGTGTGTGATATGACTCATATGTTGCTCAGATACGGACACGGATACAAATATGACACGGACACATATACAGAAATACGGCTAAATTGAAAAATATAGGACACGGGACACGATGTGTATATACATATTAGGTTTGAAACTGTCAATTAATGCATTGTCAACTAATACAAAAATGAATCTAATCTATCTATCTAATATCCGATATGCGAAAAGTAGTGATAGAATAAGATTTGTTCCTTTTTTTAATCATCAAAATCATATCAAAGATAAAAAAAATATCTTTCAGATGGGACATAATGTGTCCTATAAGTATCATACGAGTGTCCGTATCCGACACGTATCGGACACGGGACACGCCATTTATGAGACGTGTCAGAGCATCATAAATAAACACCCTCAAATAATTGTGAACCATTTTGTTAACACATGTCACTCAATTCTATAGTGAAACTAGTGCAGAAAATAGATTCACACTTACCAATATGCAACGACCTTCCACATGGCATTTTGTCATGACGTGCTTCCAATGAGGTTTGCAAGAGGTAAAGGACTCGGCCAATTTCAATGCTTCCGAACTTTCAATTTCAATTGGGGATTCCTTCGGCTGAGACAAGTCTGTTGCAGAAAAAAAATACTTATGAAATGAGACATGTTTGAGGATGTGTTGAGACAAGTTTTTACGTGTATGTTTACCTTTTTTACAAGACTTTGATTTATGGAGGGATGAACCAGCAGAAGTTGGAATAGTCTTCTTAGGTATGGTCGTAGGTTGTTCTTGTGTTGTTTCTTTGACGCATAACCTCTCCAATCCATTGGTGCCAAAAATTTGAACATGGAAACAGTTATCTCCATGATATTCAAAAAGCAAGAGCTCATGAAGCACCAATGAGTTATCTGTCACAAACTGTGGCCAACCATTTTGCATATACACTTCACTTCCTTTCTTTACAACACTTACTTCCCACTTCTCATCAGAAGAAGGGATACTCAGAACTGCATTACTCAACAACTCTTCATTCAAATTCTTCAGAAACTCCTTTGGAACTTTCTGCAAGTTATCACAGAAAACACTAGGATACTCTTCAAACCAGATTTACAACATGCTGCATATATATATATATATATATATATATATATATATATATATATATATATATATATATATATATATATATAAACCTTAAATATCAAAATTACTTCTCTTATGGAATATATGTATAGGGAAATAATCTGATTTTAAAATTACTTGGTTATAATAATATTTTGTTATCACTATTTTACGGGATTTTCTAAAAGTAAATAAACAATTCTAGATAATATTAGTTTTTCATTATTAAGTAAAATTTTAACTTTATAACTGCATGTATAATATTATGATAAAAAAGGTGAAATTTATTTTAATGTTATTTTTTTATATTCTATTTATTACTAAGAGAGTTTATAGTTTTCCACAGGAAGAGGCAGAAACATGAAAAAAAAAATGAAAATTGAGCTTAAGTGATGTTTCAGATGTATTTGGAGTTATTGAAATGAGTTTGATCTAAAAGTCCATCTTAAAATCCACAAAAATAGGTTATCAAGCTAAAGATGTTAGTGTCTAAATTAAATTGAATTATTTTTTGTCAAGTTTATTTCAGTTCCAACTTAGATAAACTTAGACAAGATAGAATTATTAACTTATTGCCCGATTCGTTTCAAAAAAGAATTATTATATTTAAAAAAATTAATATTAAATTTTAAAAATAAATAAATTTGTTATAATTTATGTTTATTATATATAAAATAATTACCCTTAAAATTTAAATTTAAATTCAACAATACAACTTAAAATTTTAAAATATATATTTACTTTTTTTTTTTTAGTTTTTATTGCTTTTTAACCTTTTAAAGTAGACCAAAAAAATAATTTATTGGCTCGACATGCGACGTCTGCCCAAAATTTTGTAATTTGTTTAAGAAGTAGATCGAATAAACTGGATTCATGTTTTTAATCGTTTGTTAGGTCAAACCAAACCATTTGACAACTTCTTTTCGTCATAAATTTAACAATTTTTTTCAGCAAGTTTGTGATGAAAAGCAAAAGAAAGATTTTCAATATAAATAATAATACCAGATCAATATCTACTAAACTGAAAAAAAAAACACGTAACAAAACTTTCAACAATAAATGTGCTATACAAGATGCAAGAGAAAGACCAATTAAAACTATTTATAAATGATATCATTACAATATTGAAACAATTGAAGGATATCTACAGAATGTACACATTCTCAAATGAAATTGAAAAATAATTTAAAAAAATTACTTATATAATCTTATCATGCCTATTTAATAATTATATTTCGTAAAGGTGATCTAATTATTTAGTAGGAGAAAAAAAAAGTATACATAGACCGCATTAAAATGCTACTTTTAAGTATTCAATACACTGTTAACAAATAAAAATAAATATATCAGAAACAACAGTAAATCAAATATAAATAAATAATTTCCTACCATCCTTTATATTTATTATTTTCATACTATAAACATGTTGTTACATATAGAGAGAGAACAAATTAAAAAATGACCAGTATAATATTTTTTTTTTATTGAAAAATACCATAAGGAGTGTAGTCAAGAAAAATACCATAGTGTGAGAGTGTTGCTCTGGGAAGAAGATTCTGAAGAAATGAGGATATTTTTTGGCACCACCTTTCATGAAGCTCTGTATATTCAAAACTATTTCAAATCCTGAAAATTTTACACCCTTCTTTAAATTCAAAACAATGCATAACTCAGTACAAAAGTAAAAATGCTAAAGGTATCAATTTTTCTTAAAAAATCTTAAACAAAAATCAGGATTTGGGTTCAGAACTTTCATTGCATCCCACTGCAGATAGTTCTTAATGAACATGTACTTTTCTTTTCAGGCTTAGCAGAATAAACCAGTACATATCAGAAATGACGTAGAAAAGTTTGAGAGGTGGAAGAATTGTCAGAAAAAAGAAGAAAGCAAGAGAGATTTCAATTTCAGTATCATTTCATCGGTCATAAACTCAGACATGAGAAAGAGAAACTCACAAATGCAAGATCAAAAGATTGAAGTAGCAGTTACAGAGTTTAAAGCATATGCTGACCCTTTGATTCAAAGATGAAAACTTTGGGGAAATTCTTCACCTTTCAGATCCACTTCAAAATCAAAGTCTAGGTTTTGATTTGCTTTCCCAGTTTGGGTTTTGCACTTAACTTTGTTCTGAAACCCCGTTTGTTTTGTTTTTAACACTGGTTGTGTTTGGTTTGGTCCCTTTGTTTCTCAGTTACCCCTTGTGGAAGCAAAACACAGAGCCACGTCACCTCCATTTATAGCTCTACCTATAAAAGAATAAAACGACAATGCCTTCTCTGCCCTATTTATGTTCATCAATGGAAACAGTGCCCACTGTTTTCCAACCACATCCCATTTCTGGTCATAATTTGTGTTATTGCACAAAGCACAAACATTTGTGTTGTTTCATTTTATGTACTATGTTGTGAGTGCCATAAAGATATGTTTGAAATAAAACAGAGTACCTTATATAATATCCCAGTTTATGTTTGAAAATTCATGTAAACATTTCCTAAATGTTAATACTAGATAGTTTGCACAAATGAGAATTCCTTTGAGTGTAAGAAAACTGTGTTCTATTAACAAAACTAAAAGTTCTGTTAAAAGTTGAAATTATTACTACCTATTGTTAAATCAATGACTTGAATTAGAAACGTTTAGCAAAATTTTAGTTATTAAATCTGATCATAATTGTAAAATTAAGATGTGTTAGATGATTTATAAATGGATACTTTAATCATGAATTTATATACTCTAATTCGCCTTCTAATACATTATAATGAAATTATTATACTATAGATGAATAATAATGTCTAAGATTTAACATTGTTTATGACACTATCTCAGTCTCATCTCAGCAAACTTGTGTATCTATAACATAACATAAATCAAACCTAGTAATTCAAACTCATTCTTAAAACAATTTTGGGGAATAAAATCCTGTTCTGAATATGTGAACACTCAAATGGTTTTGATCTTCAAGTTCAAATATGCAAGTGTCACCCCTCATAAGTCTGTTATCACGAACGAATCTTCCCCATCCTGTTGTAAATCGAGTATACCTCTTATTTTGACATCCAAACCAAGTCACTACCACCTCCCAAAATTTTCCTTCTGTGTTCCAAAGAATTATCTGTTTCACTGTCTCAGGAATATGCTTCCTGGCAAACTCAGTAGCAATTGGCTGCATGCAAATCCAAATTTATACCACACATTAATAGTTGTTCTATTCTAAAGGAAACTGTGACTGAGAAGTGTATGATATAACTCTGATAAACTGATATCCGAATAAAGAAAAATGATTTGATTTTAGCTTGTGAAATAAGAATGTCACTCAATTTATGCAGAAAATAGATTCATGGTTACCAATGTGCAGTGATCTTCTACATTGCATTTAGTCATGAGGTGTTTCCAGTGAGGATTGCGAGAGGTAAAAGAATCTGCTAAGTAGCATGCTTCTGAACTCTCAATTTTAACTGAACTCTTGAGCTTTGGAAAGTTCTTAGAAAATGAGAATCTGCTGCTGTTGCCGAAAGACAGACCTATTACATACATAAGACAAAATTTAAGACAAATCTACAATGTTGTTTGCATGTTCTTCCTTTCAAAACATTTGGCCAATTGAATTTGTCACTTTTTTGAGTTTCTATAATTACCACATATCTGTAAGAAAGTATAACAGTTACCTTTTCTATAAGACTTGGCTTGGTGGAGGAATGAACTGGAAAAAGTTCTTCTGTGTGTGTTCTTCTTTGTCCTCACCAAACTTGGGATCAGAACCTGGTCTTGTCTTCTCTGTTTGAAACCTAGTCTCTCCAATCCATTCTTACCAAAAATCTGAACATGGAAGCAGTTCCCTCCATGATATGTAAAAAGCAAGAAATCATCAAGCATCACTGAGTTGTCTGTGAGAAACTGTGGCCAACCATTGTGCATATAAATGTTATTTCCTTTCTTCAGAATAGTTACTTGCCAATTATCACCAGAAGGACCAATAAAAACTGCATTTTGAAAGTCTTCATTCAAATGCTTCAGAAACCCCTCTGGAACTTTCTGCAAGTTATGACAAAGAACAAACACTAGGCTTGAAACCAGTATACCACATTCTACAAATACAGAGATTTCTCACAACAAAAGTGTGTAGCATAAGAACAACATAAAGGAAACAAGAACATCACCTGTAATTTGGTGTTGTTGATGATAACGAAGAACACTGGATTGCCCCGATAATAATCCATCTGCCACATCTCCCTGTTATTTCCTTGTACGATTAAAGCTTTTTGATAAAATGAAAAGTCTCTCATTGTCATAGTTTGACAGAAGAACAGAGATCAAAACACAAAATTGAAATAGTAAAGGTATATATATAATCTACCCACAAATCTTATAACAGTAAGAAGTAGTACATGTTCATGAAAATAAGAAAAAACATGTACATTCCATGTTAGAAGACATGCATAGAGAGAGAGGAACAGAAAACCATACATGTATACTACATGCTAGTAGATCTGCATTCAGTTTGAGAAAAAAGAAAGAGAAAAGACACAAATATAAAGAAGATATTACTGTACTATCATTTGACTAAAATGGAAGAGATAAAAAATAATGATGGATATAACAAAAATGATGCACTGTACTAATAGAATTATGTCTTAATAAAATTTGAGACCCCTTGTAAATTTTATATATTATTCAACATATTTTTAGTGAATGAAATTTATTTACTATATTTTCATTAATTTCAATATTGTTATATATTAACTACAAATTGTGATATCTTATAAAAAATAATAACATAAAAAGTAATAGTCAAGTTACTTAAATAAAAACTTAAATTAAAAAAAATATAAAAAAAAAATTGAATACTCAATTTATTAATAAAATTTAATTAAAAATAATCAAATTTATAGGAAATTTAAAATTTAATTAAAGTTATAATTATTATTGAACGAAGTAAAGATCAATAAACAAATGTGAAAATACTTAATATAATTTATTGTTAAAAAATGATTAAATAATATATGTACTTGTGATAATAAAAAAATGTTAAAAAGTGTTCAATGACAATATTTAGTAATATTAACTACAGGTTATATTTAATTTTTCTTAATGATAGTAATATTTTAATCTGACTTTGGGTGAAAATATTTTAAGAGCAAGCATAAGACTGTGTAATATTAAATATCAACTCTCAAATATAAACAATTGCCGATAATACGAAAAATCATCATAATCCCTTCATTTTAAACTTTATCACAATGTTTCCCAAGTTATGTGGGCACTAATTGCTGATTTAATTACATAAATTATACAATTCGTTTATATAGAGAATTAGCATACATTTTTTCTGTTACTGGGTGATTAAAATTTAAGATTTTTACACACATATTAAAAAATAATAATCACGTCAAGATAAAAGTTTTTATTAAAAGCTAATTTTATTAAAATATTCCTACTTGTTTTCTTACTACTTTTAAAAATATGATTAAGTATTTGCAAAAGTAATATTTATTAGGAGGCCAAATTCGAAAACTTTAGTATTTTTCTATGACTTTAAAATGTGAATCAATATCAACTTTTTTTAGTGCTAAAAAACCATTCTGAGCAAGAATAAACAAAAAACACACACATAGAGATGTCAAAATGGGTTTCAACCCGTGAGCCAACCCGGCTCACCACGGGTTCGAGGCCGGGTTGGGTTGAGAAAAATTCAACTTTTTTAAAAGTGGGTTGAATTCAACCCGACTCACTTAACCCACGGGTTAAACGGGTTCGAGCCGGGTTGAAGGTGGGTTGGCCAACTTAACTCACCAACATTTTTTTACAATTTATTTTTTTTATTTTTTTAAATTTTCTTTTAATTTTTATTTTTTTTTTAATAATTATTTACTACTCCTATTATATTTGTTCACAATTTCATATTTTTAAATGCTAGAATGTTGCTTAATTATATTTAAATAGTTTGAATGTTTAATTAATTTGATTGTCAAGTTATATATATGTTGATACTTTAATGTTTAACTATAATCTTTATAGTAAATTATTCAAGTAAACATCTTATAAACATTTTTTTTCTAAATTAGCATGAAGAAAATGTATAGTTTTTTTATTTATATTTTGTTGAATAGCATGACAGAAAATTTGTAATGTTAGCCATGCTGTTTTAGACTAATGGGTACTTTCTTGGAAATAATTCTTCATATATTAGTGATGAGCATGATCAAAACATTGGTTCTTAATTTTACTATGATTGTCATCTAATGGGTTACTTAAAAAATTATTTAAATATTTGAATACTAAAAAAAATAAATAAATAATTTTTTTAGGTGGGTTGGTGAGCCAACCCACTTAACCCACCAACCCGTGGTGAGTTGAGTCGGATTACAAAATTTCTGGCTCACCAAAAAGTAAGCTGGGTTGGGTTCATTCATTTTGAACCCGGCTCGTGGTGAGCCAATCCGTGTGAGCCGGGTTGGCTCACTTTGACATGTCTACACACACATACATATACATATTGCATTATTTTCTTCTTCTGTTGCAAATATAGGATAAAATACAAATTCACAAGGTCTAATACATTTGTAGGACAATATGGAAAAAAAAAACCTAACAGACAACTCTCAAATTCTCTAAATTTATGCATCCTCTTGGTAAGGCAATATTTGTTTGTTCTAGTTTTCTCCCGAGAAATTGGCATTTACCTGTCCCAAACAGATAATTGTTTCAACTACCAAAATCCATTATCTGGTAAAAGCCAATCTCCATAACCGCTTCTGAAACAAGTTTGTGAGAAATTCATCATTTCTCGCTGGATTAATTAACCTTTTTCCATGTCTTGGAAACACAGACACACCAACCCTCATCTTTAACATTCTTAAAATCAAAACCTTCATTTTCGGGGAATTCAGAGTAGTTTATTGCTTTGTAAGTAATTGTTGTAATTATCTTTGTCTTTTCATTTAAATACATTTTCCCATGCTAATTCTTATTTAATCTCTATCATAGATTACATTATGGATTACTGCCCCACAAACAAATCCTTAAATCACAAATCTTAATTGACACCACTTTGTTTCTATCACCACAAAATTTGTTCTTTAATTTTCTGTCATCATGCATAGACCTGGAAAAATAAACCTTTCGTTTTTTTCTCAGAAAACGATCATGCTTTTGAAGATGGGGATGGGTGAAGCTTTTGCCATGTCCAAGATAAGGAGGGAAGATTTGGTGAAACGGGTGGTGATCATGGCTGTGATGGCCATGTTTGTTGCTGTTTCAGCTGATACAAATGATGTTTATAGTCCATGCCTTGATGCTAAAGTTCAGAAAGGAGATGGTTTTACATTTGGCATTGCATTTTCAGATAAGCACGTTTTCGCCCCAGATAATGGTCCACAGCTTTCACCTTGTGACAAACGCCTAGAGCTCACAAATAAAGGAGCACAGGTTGCTGCTTTTAGGCCTAAGGTTGATGAAATCTCCCTACTTACCATTAACAGAAGCACAATAGACCCGGTATGCAATTTTATATTATCATGATTCACAATTCAATGTTTTGTGTATGCTACATATGGATGATATTATCCGCAAAAAACTAGTTAGGATAATATGTTTGGTGTTAGAGTTGGTTTATAAAATTCTGTAGACCTTTTTCTTCTGTAGTTCCTTTCATTATCATGTCTCTGGTAGTTGCATCAATTCTGTCATGGGGCATTGCATTAGATAAGGACATTTTGGGATATGTATGGTTTCTGTTTGAAGAAATGTTTCTGCTATGTTATGATATCAAAGGTGAAGGGTCTTGTAGCTACATATTCTTCAGAAAAATTTTGGGTGGTAGTTCTGAAATAAATTTTGTGACTTCATCAGGGAAGAAATGGATATATGGTTGCATTTGCTGGGAAGAAATATGCAGCAAGGTCCCTACCTATTATGTTTGCTGACCACAGTCACATAATTACTAGTTTCACTTTGGTAAGTTCAATTGACATGCTCAAGATTTGGCTTTTCTAGGAAGGTTCTAGGAATGTGGTTTTGAATCTGAATGTTGATTGATTAACAGGTTCTTGAATTTCAAGAGGGTACCCTTCAAAACTTGTATTGGAAGAGTTTTGGTTGTGATGCATGTCCTAAGGGAAGTCGTTGCCTGAATCAACAAGACTGTGCAGTGCCTAACAAAGAGTGTCAAAAAGATGGAGAGGATATCTGCAATATAGGCATACAGTTGACATTCTCAGGGACTGACAAGAATCTGGATGCTTTAAATTCTTGGTATGAAGTGAAAAATCTACGCCAGTACTCCCTCTATGGTTTATTCTCTGATCTTCGTGACTCCATCATTGGCCCATATGAAAAGCTTTTTTAAGTTTATTATTTCAAGCATATATGTAAATGAGGATATACCTATTTAACTGTTCTTTCTGAGTTTAAATTGCTTTCTCTTCACCCTTCACATTCATAATCAATCCCCACAACATCCCACACTGGTATATCTTCACAAAATATATCGGGATGCCAAAATAGATGTACAAAATTTTTGGGTGTCAAATATATAAAATATACTAAAATTAAAAGAATTTCTATATGTGCAAAAAAGAAATTATGGGGTGTGGGGGGATTTTCCACTTAACATGTAATTATGTTGATCCTAATCTCAGGAAATCAGTTTATGCAAAATCAAATAGGTACATTTAATTGAACAGATCACAGACTTCAGTAGACAAAAAAATGAAGCTCATCATTTGACAAGCCCTTAATAAAAAGGCCCTGTATGAGAATCAAAGTTTGTAACATATGACACTAGGAGGCAGTAATATATAACTCAGTCACTTTGGTATCCCTTCAAACTCAGGATGAAAAATCTAAAAATGAGTTTCTTGTACATTTTTTCTTGCAAGGCTCATAACAGAATATTGCAGCCTATTTTTATGTGTTGACCAAACTGACCAATAAATAACAACTCTTTAATCTGCAAATTATGCTCAACAACTAGATCTCCCATCATTAGAATCTTACTAATTTTCAGGCTCAAGTGTAACATTGAAGCCAAAGTCATTCCCTGGAGTGAATGACTTCTTGAGTTGTTCTGCCGTTTGAGTAGTGCTTATCTTCCAGTCCTTTTCATCCATGTTTTCCTGGTATTGGATCATGAAATGTGGAAATAAGTTCATGTTCATGACACCCACATATGAAGTGGTAAAAATCACTTGCCTTTTTCACATAATCAGCCATGGTAGAGTTTAATATTTCTTGTATTGCAAATTTGATAACCCGTTCTTCCCCTAGCATCTGAACAAGGAAGTCCTTTGGGATCTGCATGCATTTCCTAACAGGGTTATCTTTGAGGAAGAAGCAAACATGATAATGGTCTATATACAAGACATAATAAATAATAATTCATCAGATATACAAAATAACTTGATTGGAAATCACGCACCTTTGATGATTTTCCTGGAGCAGTTCGAACATCACATGCACAATTTAATAATACAGTAAAAACTCATGAACTGCATAGTTTTATTCTGCTACAATACAGAACTATGATCAACAGGAAAGTGCATCACATGTAAAATCATATCAACATCAAGAAATAAGTATTTGGATTGGAAAAGGAAGTGCTTCAACACAAATGCTAACGCCTTGTGTTCAAGCAACTCTTGAGGATAAATTTTGAATGAGGGATAAACAATTGAATTATTCAGGATAAGAGAAGGCACTGCATCAATCTTTATAAAAAATGCAGCTTCTTGGTTCTTACCTCCTTTTTGCATGCGAAATCCTGGAACCGGTGGGGCAGTACGACCTAAGTTTGTTACGATTCTATCAAATACTTTTTGTGTTTGATCACCAGTCAAGTCCACTCTCAGCTGCCATTTATTCCATAAGATAGTTATTGCAGCACCAGACCAGAAAGTAGTAGGGTACAGAGATTGGGAACATAGAATGAGAACATAAACAAACATGAGCTAATTTCCTGAAAGAAGCAGAAAACAATTCTACACTGAACCAGTTTTTGTAGCATGCTCACTTGTATCTTATTTTCATCTTGGGAATCTAGTACTATTTTGGCATTTGTTAACACGGCTGAAAGTTCGTTGGAATCTGTAATTGATGCTTCTAAACCTACAAGGCAAGAAGAACATGATGTATTAATAACAGTACAACTCTAACAAAAATCCACAGCAAAAGTGGGTATACATGCATTGAAGGCAGTAAAGTTCAAAGATTTTAGGGGAGAAATTTTAGGGTTTATTCATTCATATATTTGAAATCCAACAGAGGAACGGGTCCAAAAGTCACCTGAATTAAGGGCTGAAATTGGTGCATTGAGATGTCCGAGAGTTGTTTCAATGGGACTAAAAAATCCACCCAAGCTGCTTGGAAGAACATAAAAACAAAACAAATTATCCAATAAGGTTCCTAAGTATCATTCACAAAAAGTATTGCAGAGTGAAGTAATTGGGTACCTCCTCCTCTTGAACATACTGAGACTGAGAGAAACAGTGTCTCTGGTTTTTGCATTTGGAATGGCAAGAACATGAATGCAGCAGGTTCTAGCTCTAGTCGTAGAGAAAGGGCATGTTGTGAAAGAAGGAACTCCAAATATTGTGGAATTGGACTTGGAAGCCATGTTCGTGTTCATGTTCATGTTCATCTTCATGTTCATGTCGTGTCTCTCTCCCACATATGAGTGGTGAATGATGATGTCTTATCCTTTACTCAGTTACTCTTTTTGAGGTTTTTGCCGCAACAAGGTGGGGTCCAGTTCGGTCCACCATCCAATTTCAGTTTCCAAGCTTCATACCATTAAATTGAATTCAGCACAAATTTCAGTTTTTCAGTGTTATAAAAGTTAAAAATTATTTGAATAATCATCGTGATCAATACTATGATTAACTGAATAAACCCGACTTACATAGATAATTCTCCGGACATCATGGTACTCTTCACTTTTCTTGGGAAATTGAAAAATTAATTGGTCAGCGTAATAGATCTCTTTAGTATCATGCATGTTTTGTTATAAAGGGAAAGTTTAAAAGAATTAACTTTGAAAAGTTGACGCTGCAAAATCTCAAGTTTTTTCCCATTTAGAATCTCTTCCCAACATATCTCACTTTCCACAAAATCGCTTCTCAAATAAATCACAATTAATGAACGAAGAAAAAGAAGTGCTATATAGAATAAATATTATCAGTCATTCTCACCTAACCATTAATTATACAACCAACTTTCTTGCATAAGGTTTACAATTAATTTCAACTCAACCCAGCAAAACTTAACAAAGAGAACCTAATATCTAATAAAATCTCATTATCTCACACTATTCCTTACTTGGACCAAGCTTTGATATCAACATTTCAAACTTAATATTGGAGAATGCTTTAGTCATAATATTTGCAATCTGATTTGCTGAAATGCAATACTTCAGACCAATTTCTTTTCATTTCTCTGTCTCACATGACATTTCACCTTGACGTGTTTTGTTCTACCATGTTTGATAGGATTCTTTACAATTGCAATGACTTACTAGGTTCATCATGTAATTTTCCACATCATTCAAAACTTTTCTAAGCCAAATGACTTGATTTGCAGCTGATATATACTCAGCTTCAGCTACTAATTAAACTACCATATCTTGTTTTTTTTTGAATTCCAAGAGAAAATTCCACTATCCAATAAGAAAACATAACTTGATGTACTTTTGGAATCGTCTAAGCTTCTTGCCGGCCACTAACTGCATATCCTTGAAAATCTCCACTCTCATCCTTTAAAAACCATATAGACCATAGTTAGTTGCATCTTATCTATTTTAATACTCGTTTTGTTGCATGATAATTAGCTTAACCAGGAGAATGCATAAATTTGGACAACAAACTTGCAACAAATATTATGTCTGGTCTAGTGGCAATAAGATATAATAGACTTCCAATTAAGCTTTTATAAGAAGAAGCTTCTACTTTACCATTATCATCATTGAGTGACAACTTCTCATTTATCACAAGGGACGGGTTCACTAGTTTATTGTTCTGCATGAAACTTCTCTGGAATTTCTAGAGCATAATTTATTTGAGTAATGAAGATTCCTGTATCAGATTAGTGTATTTCCATTTCAAGAAAGTAATTCATTTGTCCCAAATCAATCATTTCAAATTGAGTTTTCATGTCTCGCTTCAATTTGATCAAGGAATTTAAACTATTACCAATGACCCACAAATCATCAACATATAATGATACAATGATCTGCACTTCTTTGCTTGACCTTTTTATTAGGGGTAGATCTTGACAAACAATTTTGGAGAGCCAAAATAAAACATTCAAAATTTATATATATATAATTATTGTCAACAATATACTAAAAATAAGTACACAATTTAGAATAATTATAACTACAAAAGAAATCACACATATTTAAAGGATTGTTGTTCGCTCCTTCAAATTCTTGAACTCGACAATGATTGAATCAAAACTAAAATTTTGAGTTTTTTTTTTCAATGTAAATAATCATATTGTCAGCAAAAAAAAAATCATCTTCCATTTTATTCTGAAATTTTGTTTTGATAGTCTTCAGTGTAGAAAATTATCTTTCTCTTGTAGTTGTAGAAACAGAAATAGTTAAAATAAGAAGAATTAAATGATCAATCAATTAAAATGTCCTTCACTTTACTATTCTTGCCAAAGATTGACACAAGCATGGTTAATAATTCTTCAAATTTGGATGGTTAGGAGCATCAACAGTAATTTTGAAGTTATATTTGATATGAACCCTATTTTAAATAAACTATTTTAATTTCATCTCTTTGACTCATTATATATTCTTATATTTAAGGACATTTTTTTTAATTACATTCCAATGAATTAATATGAAACTCTTCACCTATAATTTTTTTAATCTTAAGAAATGACTCTTTTAGTTAAATAAAATTAGATCATTAGTATTATGCTTAAGAATATGCGAAAAAATTGAGTATCTTATTTTCATATTCATGTAGTTTCTCTTTTATAAATCTTAAAAAATAATATATTGTTTATTCTTTATCATTGTACCCGTCTTTTCTTAAAAGAAAAGTTTAGAACTAAAAAATAATTAATTATAATTTATTAAAAATTGGAAGACGTAATTAAAAGAAAAATTGAAAATAATTAAATTATAATTAAAAATCTATGAAAAAAAAAATATAGGAAAAAGTTATAAGTTAAAATTAATTCTAATTATTGAACTAATATTTCGTTAATGATTAAGAAAAGAAAGAATTGTGTGTTTCTCTTCAATAATGACAAGACAGTTTTGGTTATGAAGGTGCACTATGATAGAAGGGAGAAATAGTCTTGTTTTAGAATAAGATTTCTCTCTAATTCATAAGAGAGATGTCAATCTCATAAAAGTATCACTCATTCTCACCTAACTATTAATCATACAACCAACTCTGTCCTTGTCTACAATGTTGCCTGACATGTGCAGCATGGATGACTGAGTAAGAGAGCATAGAACTTTGTGAGTGGACTGCACGATAAGATCAGCACCTTGGTGGAGAGCTGATTTGGGTAGTTTTGAATGAAATCCAAAGTGTGCGCCATGAGCTTCGTCCACGATCAAAGGGATTTTATGAGAATGACAGAGCTCAGAAATGGTGGTCAAGTCACTGCAAAGACCATGATAAGTTGGTGAAGTGATGAACACTGCTGCTGCTTTTTTCCCTTCCATTTCTAGTTCCCGGATGGCTTTCGATACCTGCAACAAAAATTCATAAATGATAACAAATCTGTAATTGCTATGAGGTTAAGCTTCAGCATTAACATTCTTACCTGAGATGGAGTGATAGCAGCGGCAATGTCCCAATCATCGTGAAAGTGAGGAATGATGTACTTAGGCACTGCACCAGACAATACCAATGCAGATATGGCTGGTACATGAGAGTTCCTAGGAAGAATGAGAACTTGCCCCGGAGAACATGTTGCCATTATGGCTGCTTGGATTCCACACGTTGTACCTCCGACAAGAAACCATGTGTGTGAAGATCCGAACAGTTTTGCTGCTTCAACCTGTGCTTCTAAAATGGGACCGTGGGGAGCAAAGAGATAGTCAAGTTCTGGAAGCACAGGCAAGTCATGAACAAAGGCTGTTCTTCCGATGAGTCCAGTCATGGAAGCAGGTGCAGCGTTCCCTCTGTTGTGTCCAGGAAAGTGAAAACTCGCAGCATTTTTTTGGGCTGAAGTTTTTAGTGCAGTGACTAGAGGCTGAACCACATTTTGGTGAGGCATGATGGAGACTCAAAAACCAGATTTGGTCACAAAATGCTGCAAATAAAAATAAAGGAGAGGGAGAATGCAACGGAGGTTGGGTATATCACTATCGTTTTCCTATTGAGAAACATAATAAATCTGGTGGTTGGACTTTGATAGATCTTGTCCTTGGATAATGGATAATGAATGATAGTAACTTTTGATGCATGAATGCCGACAAACTTCAGGTTGAAAATAAAAGCTCCCACCACTACCGATTATTGTATCACGGTGACAAGACGCTTTGTCTGTTCTCACTCGCTATAATATAGACAATTTTCAAGCAAAGTAGTTTCAAAATTCAAACTGAAGAGGTATGGAGGAATGGGTCCAAAAGTCCATTAAGGGCTGAAATTGGTCCATTGATCAGACGTCTGAAATTTGTTCCAATGGTACCAAAAATATTCACCCAAGTTCAATGGAACAACATAAAAGCAAAACAAATAAGCCAAAAAGGTTGCTAAGTATCTAATAAAGCATGCTTTCCATCATGTAAAACCAAATCGGACAATCATACGGTAAAATTCAAAAATGTAAAATATCGTACACAAGTCATACATTTGATTAATGATGATTAATGAGTTAAATATGCAAGATTAGAATGTGTTTCTTTACAAAATTGTTACATTTTAGTCATAAAATTTTAAAAATAAATGAATATAATCCTTTAAATCAAATTCTTTAAACTTTTTTCACGTGTCAAATGTGTTTTCATTAAATATTAAAATGAGAATATGTCAAATGATATAAACAATTCAAATACTTGCATGAAAGATGCGTCTAAACAAAATTAAGGCTTAAATACCTTTTTGGTCCTCATTTTTACCGAATGTTTTAAATGGTCCTCATTTTCGCAATTCGTGTTTTATTTAGTTCTTTCCTGTAACGCCGTTTAAATCATTAACGGAGCATTGTACAAGTAGCACGTTACATATGGCTAATTAACCTTAATTTCTCAATTTAGGGGAAATTTTGCAATTAGGAAAATTTCTTCATCTTCGTCTTTCTTAAGCTCGGATTATTTGCAGAGGAAGCAGCTAATACTTGTCATTTCATCATTGGATTGCATTTGCGCTCTTCATTTCAATTTTACAATTAATCTTCTTCTTCCTACAATCCCATTATATAGGTATGTTACGGTCCCAATCTTCTTCCTTTACCTCTGGTTGTAATCGTTGGAGGCAACCGTGTTGTATCACTTCGTGCACTGTTGGTGGTTCAAGGAGAAATGGATTAACCCCGATTTGTAGCTACGGAAAGATGGCAACTTTGAGGATGTCAAGAACTCCAAATAATATTGGTAGAAAATTTTTGGTACAATCTGTTTTTATTTTTGTGTTAATAATAAATTGGTTTTAATTTTTGGTTTATTGATTTACAGAGTGGTGGTTCCAATAATGTGGGTTGCAATGTTTTCAAATGGTGGTGTTGATAAAAAGGATGTAATCATCATGGCACAAATGAGGTAGATTAATGATTTGGAGAAGTTATTGAAGGTTGTTGAGAAGAGGCTGCAACTAGTAATAGGGTTCACGTTATTGTGTGTAATCTTTTAAAGTCCAATATGTAAAATTGAAATAAAGAGCGCAACTGCAATCCAATGATGAAATGACAAGTATTAGCTACTTCCTCTACAAATCCGAGCTTAAGAAAGACAAAGATGAAGAAATTTCCCTAATTGCAAAATTTCCTCTAAATTAAAAAATTAACGTCAATTACCACACCTATACAGTACACGTAACACACACTACTGCAAATCGTGCCACTTGTACAATGTTCCGTTAATGATTTAAACAGCGTTACACAAAAGGACCAAATAAAACACGAATTGCGAAAATGAGGACCATTTTAAACATTCGGTAAAAATGAGGACCATCTTAAACATTCTGTCAAAATGAGGATCATCCACAACAAACACTACGAAAATGAGGACTAAAAAGGTATTTAAGCCAAAAATTAATTAGTAATTTGATTTCTATATCTAGATTTTTTTTATATTTATTTTTTACTCAACTGAGTTCTTATTGTTGTAAAAAGATTCATTATTTCTTATGTTAAATTGATGTTAACTGATAATTCACATCATTATGTTTTAATCTTGTTTATTTTTTATCTTTAATTGCTATTTTATAATTATCTTTTTAGATATTTTAGGTTTTATTTAATAAAATTGAAAAAGATAATTATTTGATTTATATTTTGCAAATTAAGATAAAACTCGTGAAGATTTGAAGAATATTTTCAAGATTGTTAGATACAGGGAAATCTATGAAGATTAAAAAAGGTTTTCAAGATTATTATTCAAGTGGAGATATGAAGGATTAATAAGAATATCAAAATAATTTGATTATCAAAATTTATCAACAAGAAAAAATATTGATAAAATTGGTTACTCCAATACAAAAACAAGTACAAATCTTAAGCTTAGTACAGTTATGAAAAATCTATAAATAAGGGGCTAGACATATGGACATTAAAATAAACAAAATACTTTTTCTTTTATTTTTGGTATAAAAAAATAATTTTTATTAGCATGCACATGAACATTAGCCTTAGAATCTATAAACCAATAATTTAACTTAAAAAAACAAAACTTAACTCAGAGCTAATGACATGGTACCTTTGAGATGGAAAAACAACGACAACACTCATAATAAAAAAAACATTAACTCTAGGTTTGGAATTAGATTAATAAATTTAAACAAAGCTTGTGAGAAAAAAATATGGTTCTCCTCAATACAAAGTCACACCTAAACAAATTTTAAAAAAAAATTATATATTTTTTAAATTATATTAAATATTTCTAACAAATTATTAAAGGAATAAAGTCACAAATTATTAAAGGAATAAAGTCACCGGAGATTGGATTTGAGTATATTGATGAGTTAATTTTGACTTGAATATGAAATTGAGATGTTTGTGTATATACAAGAATGAAATGATTGAAATCTAGTCTTCAGGATTATAAATACTCTATGTTAAAAATTTTGTTGCACATTAATTATTTGATAAAAACCCAAAAGAGTTTTTTTTTTTTATTTTTGTTATTTTTGTGTATTTGAGTTGTAAATTGTGAGAGTTATTATGTGTTACACAATTTTATAAAAAGGAAGGAAAGGATGTTTATTATTTACTACATGGTGCTTTTGCGTTTCCACTAAGAGTAATAGTGAAAATTAAAACTAATTAAAATCTAATTAACACACTTATAACTTGAAAGTCTTAATAAAAATAAAAAAGTAAAATTTGATATAAAAAAAAATCCTTAAACGCATCATTTAAAGTTTTTTAGTCAAAGATTATATTATGAAGAAATAAATAAGTTTATGCTATTGTATTATTAAGCGCATCATTTAAAGTTTTTTAGTCAAAGATTATATTATAAAGAAATAAAGATTATATTATTTTTTGTATGATAATAAAAACTAATAAAATTCTTATTGTTGTTATTATAATTACAAAATTAAATATGAATAATTTTTATAATTTTATTATAAATAAATTTATTTATTTTGTCCGTAACCTTTTAGTTAAGAAAAACGATTAAATTGAGAAAAAACATTAAGTTTAAAAACAATTGTCATTAAGAAGATAAAAATTATAAAATAATTATTTAATTTTAAAAAATTATTTAAATATGATAAAATTGAAAAACAACCATGGAGAACAAAGAAAAAAAAAATCTTTTATAAATATATGCATATCGAATACAATAGATATATGATGATAAAAAAACAAAGAAAAAAATCTTTTATAAAATATATCAATACATTTATTTTAAAAATAATAATATATGATGATATATGTATATTGAACCGTGTACAAAAATTTTTAAAAATATAATAAATATGTGATTATTTGTGTGTGAATCCTAATTAAGATCAAATATATTAAAACTATTATCATAAAAATTATAAATTATTGTCATCATAAAAATATTATTTTATAAAATATTTTACTAATACAATCTTTTAAAATAATGGATACAGATACATAATTTAACTTGAAATATATCGTAGATAAGCATAGATATAAATATAAATATATAGATAAATAAAAATATGAATATTCTTTTATAAGTTAATGTTACGTGACCACCTCTCTTTTTTTCACAATTGTGAGTGTCCACAGTTGTTGCTATAAATGAATTTCATGAGTAGAGACATTATTGTCCTTCTCTATATTCTTTTTTTCTCTACCTCTTTCTTTTTTGGAAAATGATATTTCAACAAAAATATTTAACAAGTTTTTTACAATGGTAGCGTGGCAACGGTTTTTTTAAATTTTTATTACCAAAATGTAAGTTAGCACATGCGACGAGAAAGAAAGGAAACTGAAATTAAAATGTAAGTTAGAGAGAGAAAGTGAAGAAGAGAGAAAAGGGGAAAGTGAGGGTGCGAAGTGAGAAAGCGTTTCGAGCGAGAGAGAGGAAGCAAGGTCGCCAGAGTTTTCAGTTCACTGAAAGCGTGTCTCCAACAAGCATTTCGCCGTCGTTAGTGGAGGATAGTTACAGTTTTCGGGTAGACTATTCCTATCATCCAGAAGACGAAGCTTTTGGAGTTGGTAGTGTTTTGCGAACTCTGCGGCCACCTTCCTTCGTCGGCGGCAACCATTTGCTTAGTATTGTCCCTACTGTTCGTCGTATCAAAACTTCAAGTGATTTATTCACTAAAACTATGTTAAACATCGTTTTAGGGAGTACCGCAAACGTATGTAGGGAGCTACAATACAATGTATGTTTAAAATGTTTCAGCTTTCACTAAACTCAATCAAGTGTATCATTTTGGAACATTGAACATTCATTTAGTCTCTCAAAATGTAATTTCTATCATCAAATGGACATTCAAAGGAGCACTTGTCTAAATTCAGTATAGGGAAAGCATAGTATTGTAACCAAAGTGGGGACTTACTCATTAATATGTGGGGAGTTACATGTATGTTTTTTCCAGTACAACGCGGACTGGAGTGAAGGTCATTTATATACTCAATTTGGATAATTGTTCATTCATTAAATGATTTCCAAAGTCTTCTCCATGCACCCAAGCTCCATGAACTGAACTGGGATCTTTGTCAAACAACACAAAACCGAAATAACAGATATCAAAACTAAGTGGGGAGTAAGGAATACCTATGTGGTGAGTTACGCAAAATTTTTTGACTGTACAGTGCAGACTTGAGTAAAGTTCATTCATATACGGTAATTGCATCATTGCTCTTTCATTCAATCATTGACAAGGTCTTCTCCATCACCCATGGTCCATTAACTAAACTGGGT
>Ga0214542_1001358_pt1 | contig 49967 bp, 33 predicted proteins | sample CNSS1metaG_FD_160096 | JGI IMG/M metagenome (GOLD analysis project Ga0214542, IMG submission 160096) | Root nodule microbial communities from cowpea collected in UCLA plant growth center, Los Angeles, California, USA - CNSS1 | ecosystem: Host-associated > Plants > Roots > Nodule | place: USA... | reverse complement strand
AATGGATACTTTCTTGGAAATAATTCTTCATATATTGGCGGTGAGCATGATCAAAATATTGGTTCTTGATTTTAGTATGATTGTCATTTCATGGGTTACTTAAAAATTTATTTAAATATTTGAATACCAAAAAAAAATAAAAAAAATATTTTTAGGTGGGTTGGTGAGCCAACCCACTTAACCCACCAACCCGTGGTGGGTTGAGCCGGGTTACAGAATTTTTGGCTCACCAGAAAGTGAGCCGGGTTGGCCCACTTTGACATGTCTAAATATTATGTTTGTCATTCAACTTGTCTATTTGTACAAAATATGAACTTCAACTCAAAATTAAACTTTAACACATGCCTTTTTTTTTTAAAAAAATTATTTTTACATTTAACTTAAGAATAAGGGTTGGCAAAAAATCCAATTTTTATGATCCAATCCATTTTTTCTATGATCCAATCCATTTAATATCCATTCTATTAAAAATCCAATCCATTTAAAATCCATTTTATTGGATCTGAATATCAATCTAATCTACATTTTATATATTTTATGGATTGAATATCCATTCTCGAAATCTAGATTTTCAAAATGGATAATCCAAAATATCCAATCCAAATTTTCACTTTATATTTTTTGTTAGGTTAGGCTAAAGATTGAGACGGACTAGCCCAAATTTAGTCATATTTGATTGAGTTGGCGTGAACCTGTACAAAATTTGGCCGAATTTTGTCAAGTCGGTCCCGATCGAGATTTGACCCAATTGATCCTTGACAAAATTTGGAAGTATTCAGCCAAATCTGTGAAATTCTTTGGTGTCAGCCCTATGGACACAAATATGGATCCACATCCATTATTTGGATCCAAAATGGATGTGAATTAGATTTTCGATAGGGCTGACACCATAAAATTTGGCAGATTTTTTGTTGAGGCCAACGAGGCCAAATTTCAGCATGAGATGAACTTGGATGACTTTCGAACGAATTTCGGTCGGAGACGACATGACCAAATTTGGGCTAAGGTCGACTCGATAAAACTTCAGTCGAGATCGACTTTATTGTATTCGACTGCATTTCGGCCAAAGCCGATTTTGCCTAATACGACCAAATTTTGGCCAGAGCCGACTTGGCCAAATATGACCACATTTGGGTCAGGGTCTGATTAGTCAAATTTCGGTCAGGGTTAACTCCACTAAATTCGTCGGTCGGGACCGACTTGACTAAACATGACCAATTTTCGATCACAGCCGACTAAGTTGAATATAGTCAAATTTCGTTTGGGACTTAGTCAAATACAATCTCAGCCAAATTTCACCCTACACCGTCTCAGCCAAATACGACCAAATTTAGGTAAGAGCCCACTCGGCCAAATTTCAATCAGGGCCAACTCGATTGAATTCGACCAAATTTTGACTTGAGCCAACTAGGTTGAATACAACCAAATTTTGGTTGCGGTTGTCTTGGTCGAATATGGTCAAATTTTGTCTAGGTCGACTCAGGCCAATGTAGTCAAATTTGGGTCGGGGTGAACTCAATTGAATACTTCTAAATTTTGTCTAGGACTAGCTGAGCCAAATTTCGATCGGGACTGACTTGACAGAATTTGGCCTAATTCAGCCAAATTTTATATAGGGTCACGCTAACTCAATCAAATACGACTAAATTTGAACTAGTCGGTCTCAACTTTTAGCCTAACTTAACCAAAAATATAAACAGAAAATTTGGATTGGATATTTTGGATTATCCATTTTTAAAATCTAGATTTAGAGAATGGATATCCAATTCATAAAATATATAAAATATATATCAGATTGGTATCCATATCCATATCCAATAAAAGGGATTTTAAATGGATTGAATTTTTAATAAAATAGATATTAAATGGATTAGATCATAGAAAAAATAGATTGCATTATAAAAAATGGATTTTTTGCCCATCCTTGATTAGAATTTTGTGACACATCTCTTCGCATATTGAATGTCAGAACAGAAAACCAATAAAAAAAATATTGTCTGCCAACATTTAAACACTTTTCTAAAATCATCCATGTAATGATAGCAGACATCTGCAAAAGCTTCAAATTACTGTTGTTGCATAATGTTAGCTTTCCTATTTCTGATAAAATAATGTCATTTATTTTCCTTCTTTCGATCAATAAGAAACTATTATCCAAAGAAGGATAAAAATACTGCAACCAGTAAACCAAAACACCATTACTTTATGAAAGAATCAAGTAGTTCAGTGCAATAATGTAAGACGTAAAATATGGAACGTGAGACGTTTTACGTGGGACGTGGAAGGTGAGACATGGGCGTGATACGTGGAACGTGAGACGTGAGATGTGAGACGTAGGACATGGGACGTGAGATGTGGAACGTGGGACCTGAGACGTGGGACATGGACGTCACACGTGAGAGATGGGACGTGCGACGTGCGACGTGACGAGAGACGTGAGACGTGAAACGTGATACGTGAGACGTGAGACGTGAGACGTGAGACATGATACGTGGGAGGTGAGACGTGCGACATGAGACGTGGGACGTGAGACATGAGACGTGAGATATGGGACGTGGGACGTGAGACGTGGAACGTAGGACGTGGAAAGTAGGACGTGAGACGTGAGACATGAAATATGAGACATGAGACATGAAACATGAGACATGAGACATGAAACGTGAGACGTGAGACGTAGGACGTGGAACGTAGGACGTGGGACGTAAAACTTGGGACGTGAGACGTGAGACGTAAGATGTGGGACGCGAGACGTGGGACGTCAGACGTAGGACGCGAGACGTGCGACTTGAGACATGAAATGTGAGACGTGATAGATGAGACGTGAGAAGTGAGACGTGAGACATGAGATGTTGGACGTAGAACGTGAGACATGGGACGTGCGACGTGAGATGAGAAACGTGAGATGAGAGACGTTAGACATGAAACGTGGGACGTGGGACGTGCGACGTGAGATGAGAAATATGAGACGAGAGATGTTAGACATGGAACGTGGGACGTGAGACATGCAACGTGAGATGAGAAACGTGAGACGAGAGACGTTAGACATGAAACGTAGAACGTGGGAGATGGGAGGTGGGACGTGAAACGTGGGATGTGGGACGTGAGACGTGAGACATGAGACGTTGGACGTATTACGTGGGATGTGAGACGTGGGATGTGAGACGTGTGAGACGTGGGACGTGGGACGTAGGACGTGGGATGTGGGACGTGAGACGTTAGATGTGAGACTTGGGACGTGGGACGTGGGACGTGGGACGTGAGACGTGAGACGTGGAACATGGGACGTAGGACGTGGGACGTGGGACGTAGGACGTGGGACGTGGGACGTGGGACGTGAGACGTGGGACTTGGAACGTGGAACGTGAGACTTGACATGTGACATGTGGAACGTCGGATGTGAGACGTGAAAGATGTGAGAGACGTGGGACATGATAGACGTGAGACGTGAGAGACGTGAGATGAGAGACGTGAGATAAGAGATGTGAGATTAGAGACGGGAGACGTGCGACGTGAGACGCGCGACGTGAGACGTGAGACGTCCGTAAACACTAAACCTTGAAATTTATATTCATAAACTTTAAAGTTTACAATTTAGTTGAAAATTTTAGAAGTTTAATAAAAGAATGGTTAATGTATCCATAAATTTGTACTAACAAATTTAATAAAAAGATATTAAATATATATAAAATTGAAAGAATAAAATATTATGGTAAAAGTAATAATTAATGTTTATTTAACACATAAAAATAAAAATTATGAGGATAACAACAATAATTTATATTTATTGAACTCTTAAATGAGCGGAAGGAAACAGATGATGATCTGAAAAGTTAAACTAATGATGGACAAAAAATCTAATTTTCATGATCCAATCCATTTTTGCTATAATCCAATCCATTTAATATTCATATTATTAAAAATCCAATCAATTTTATTAGATTTGGATATCAATCTGATCTACATTTTATATATTTTATGGATTATATATCCATACTCTAAATATATATTTTGGATTATATTTTCAAAATGGATAATCCAAAATATCTAATCCAAATTTTCAGTTTATATTTTTGGTTAGGTTAGGCTAAATGTTGAGACGGACTAGCCCAAATTTACTCGTATTTGATTGAGTTGGCGTGACCCTATACAAAATTTGGCTGAATTAGGCCAAATTCTGTCAAGTCGGTCCCGATCGAAATTTGGCCCAGCTGGTTCTGGACAAAATTTGGAAGTATTCGGTTGAGTTCACCCCGACCCAAATTTGACTACATTGGGCTGATTCGACCTAGACAAAATTTGACCGTATTCGGCCGAGACAATCGCTACCAAAATTTGGCTGTATTTAGCCTAGTTGGCTCTAGTCAAAATTCGGTCGAATTCAATCGAGTTGGCCCCGATTGAGATTTGGCCAAGTCGGCCCTGACCCAAATTTGGTCGTATTCGGCTGAGACGGCCTAGGATGAAATTTGGCCGTATTCAACTGAGTCGACCACTATCGAAATTCGGCCGAATTAAGTCGAGCCGGCTCCGGTCAAAATTTAGTCGTGTTGGCCTCAACCAAAATTTGATTGAGTTGGTCCTGACCTGAATTTGGTCGTATTCGGCAGAGTCAATTGCGACCGAAATTTGGTCATATTTAGGCGAGTCGGTCCTGACCTAAATTTGGCCAAATTTAGTAAAGTTGGTCATGACCAAAATTTGGTCGAGTCGGCACTAGCCCAAATTTATCGTATTCGGTTGAGTAAGTCTCGAACGAAATTTGACTATATTCAACTTAGTCGGCTGTGATAAAAAATTGGCCATGTTTAGTCAAGTTGGTCCCGACCGATGAATTTAGTGGAGTCAACCCTGACCGAAATTTGACTGATCAGGCCCTAGCCCAAATGTGGCCATATTTGGCCAAGTCGGCTCTGGCCAAAATTTGGTCGTATTAGGCAAAATCGCCTCTGGCCTAAATTCAGTCGAATCCAGTCAAGTCGATCTCGACTGAAATTTTGTCAAGTCGACCTTGGCCCAAATTTGGTTACGTCGTCTCCGACCGAAATTCGTTCGAAAGTCATCCAAATTCATCCCATGCTGAAATTTGGCCTCGTTGGTCTCGACAAAAAATCTGCCAAATTCTATGGTGTCAACCCTGGACACAAGTTGTAAAAAAATTAATTTGAATTTATTTTATGAAAAATAGATTTTGGATTTTAAACTTGATCCAAATATTTAGATTTGGATTTAAACTTGATCTAAATATTTGGATCTGGATTTTTAAAATATTCAATCTACTTTTTTTAAGAAAATGGATTTGGATCGAAAATCTAATCCAATTATTTGGATCCAAAATCGATATGGATTGGATCATTAAAAATCCAATCCATGATCACCCCTACATAAGAAGTCTAATTATGATATCAAAATCATGTATAGTTGACCCGAAATATGAACTGATTTGGGAATGCTCTACAATACTTTAATATATGTTGTTTTGTTGTATCCCTTACCACTCGATCATTTGTATTGTGATTTGATTTTTGTTTTTTTAATCTAAATTTATATTTATAAAATTCAGGAAGAAGTTGTAGTCACTGTTGAAAACAAGTCAACAGGAAGTGTCTAGGAAGCATGGACCCAAACATTTTCGTGTCTACAGCCACTGAAAGTGTATTTAAATTTGGGGAAAATCTGGTTACCCGTCATTTGGGTTACTTTTATAATTATAATGGCAAATTTGAAGAGGTGAAACATCGTGTTGAGATGCTTGATGATACTAGAAAAAGGGTGCAAAATGATGTTATGGTTGCAGAAATGAATGCAGAAGAAATTGAAGAAGATGTTAAACATTGGTTGAAACATGTGGATGAGAAGATCAAAGAATACGAAAATTTCCTGTGCGATAAACGCCATGAGAAGACAAGCTGCTCCATTGGTTTCTTTCCTAATAACTTGCAATTGAGGTATAGGCTAGGAAGAAAAGCTACGAAGATTGTAGAGGAAGTCATTGCAGATGAACTTTTGAATAAAAAGTTTGATAAAGTATCGTATCATATAGGCCCATCCATGGATGCTGCTTTGTCAAACACTGGCTATGAAAGTTTCACATCGAGAAAGAAAATTATGGGAATGATTATGCAAGCACTTGAAGACTCTACAATTAGTATGATTGGAGTTTACGGTGTTGGAGGTGTGGGAAAGACCACTTTAGTCAAAGAAGTTGCTAAGCAAGCTAAAGAAAGGAAGTTGTTCAACAAGGTGGTTATGGCAAATATAACAAGAAACCCTGACATAAAGAAAGTTCAAGGACAAATTGCTGAGATGTTAGGAATGAGATTGGAAGAGGAAAGTGAGATTGTAAGAGCAGATCGTATTCGAAAAAGATTAAAGAAAGAAAAGGAGAATACCCTTATAATCCTAGATGATCTCTGGAATGGATTGGACTTGAACAGACTGGGGATTCAACGTAATGAAGTTGATGATGTCAGTCAAAAGGTTGCAAAGGATGTTGCAGATTTTGGTTATAAAAGGGTGGAGACAGAAAAGTTATCTGCTGATTCCAATAAGATGAAGAAAGAAAAATTATCTAGTGACTACAATAAGATTAAAAAAGAAAACTTATCTGTTGATCACAAAGGATTCAAAATTTTCTTAACATCTAGAAATAAAGAAGTATTATGCAATCAAATGGATGTCCAAGAAAGATCAACTTTCCCATTAGGAGTCCTTGACCAAAAGGAGGGAGAGGCTTTACTTAAGAAAATGGCTGAAATAAGTGTTACCAATTCTGCATTTGATGACAAAGTTACTGAGATATCCAAAATGTGTGCTGGGTTGCCCATAGCATTGATTTCCATTGGAAAAACATTAAAGAATAAGAGCCCTTATGTGTGGGAGGATGTTTGTCGACAAATTGAAAGACAAAATTTTACTGGAGGTCAGGAACCTATTGAATTCTCTGCAAAGTTAAGTTATGATCATTTAAAAACTGAGGAGCTTAAGCATATTTTCTTACAATGTGCTAGAATGGGAAGTGATTTCTCGATTATGGACCTAGTCAAGTTCTGTATTGGTTTTGATATGCTTCAAGGTGTTTACACAATAAGAGAAACAAAATCTAGAGTAAATGTGTTGATGGAAGAGCTAACTGAGTCAAGTTTGCTGGTAAAAAGTTATTCTAATGACTGTTTCAACATGCATGACATTGTGCGTGACGTTGCTCTTTCAATTTCATCTAAAGAGAAACATGTATTTTTCATGAAAAATGGCAAACTAAATGAGTGGCCTCATAAGGATAAGTTAGAAAGGTACACAACTATTGTTTTACATTATTGTGATATTGTTGAGCTTCCAGAGAGTAAATACTGTTCTAGACTTGAAGTCTTCCATATTGACAGTAAAGATGATTTTTTGAAAATACCAGATGACCTTTTTAAGTATATGATTGAACTCAAAGTATTGATATTGACTGGTGTTAATTTGTCATGCTTACCTTCTTCCATTACATACCTAACAAACCTAAAGATGCTTTGTTTGGAGAGATGCACTCTAAGAAATAACTTAGCAATCATAGGAGAGTTAAGGAAATTAAGAATTCTTTCCCTTTCAGGATCTAATATTGAATGTTTGCCTGTTGAATTGAGGCAATTGGATAAGTTGCAACTTTTGGACTTAAGCAATTGCTCGCAACTAAGAGCGATACCTTCCAATATGATATTAGGAATGAACAGTTTGGAAGAGTTTTATATGAGAGATGACTTGATTTTGAGGGAAACTAATGAGGAAATCCAAAGTAAGAATGCTAGTCTTTCTGAATTGAGGCACTTGAAGCAGTTAAGAAGTTTAGACATACACATTCCTAGTGTTGCCCATTTTCCACAAAATTTATTCTTTGACAAGTTGGATAGCTACAAGATTATCATTGGAGAAATTAACATGCTTTCAGTGGGAGAATTCAAAATCCCTGACAAGTATGAAGTAGTGAAATTTTTGGCATTGAACCTAAAAGATGGTATTAACATTCATTCTGAAAAATGGATTAAAATGTTGTTCAAAAGAGTTGAGTATTTGCTTCTAGGAGAACTCAATGATGTTCATGATGTTTTCTATGAATTAAATGTCGAAGGATTTCCACATTTGAAACATTTGTTTATTGTAAACAATGTTGGCCTTCTGTACATTATCAACTCCGTGAAGCGATTTCACCCTTTACTTGCTTTCCCCAAATTGGAGTCCATGTGTCTTTACAAATTGGAGAATTTGGAGAAAATATGTGACAGTCAACTCACAGAGGCCTCCTTCTGCAGATTAAAGATCATCAAGATTAAAACATGTGGTCAATTGGAAAGTATTTTCTCATTTTTCATGCTCAGTCGTCTCACCATGCTTGAAACAATTGAAGTGTGTGATTGTGATTCTTTAAAGGAGATTGTTTATTTTGAAGGAGAATTTGATACTGTCAGTGATGTGCAAACTGACAAGATCCAGTTTCCTCAATTACGATTTTTAACGTTGCAATCTTTACCAGCATTTTTTGGTTTGTATACCAACGATAAAATGCCTTCCATCTCTGAATCATCAGAAGACCAAATGCAAAACAGGGAGCTTAAAGAAATTGGCCAAGATACAAATGCTTGCTTTTCACTCTTCAATGGAAAGGTATTTAAAATAAATATTATGATAGATTTTTATTCTTTACTTCACATTTGCAAACTTTCATGTTTAATTTGATGTGTTATTTCTCTAAAAGATGTAAGAATTCATGTTTTTTATCTCTTGCCCTTTCGAATGGGTCAGTCAACTTTTGTACATCAAAGTTTCTTATACTTAAGACAATAATACTATGTTCTCTTATAGGTTGCAATGCCCAAATTAGAGTTCTTGGAGTTGTCTTCAATCAACATCCCACAGATATGGAATGAGAAATCTTTGCATTGCTTTCAAAGTTTGCTTACACTGAATGTATCAGATTGTGGCAATTTAAAATATTTATTGTCACTTTCCATGTCTGAAAGTTTAGTGAATCTGCAGAGCCTTTTTGTAAGTGGATGTGAATTGATGGAGGACATATTTTGTGCAGAAGATGCACTGGTATGTATATTCATTCAATTAAATTAATGGCAGTGTTCCTAATTGCTAAGGTTTTTTATTTGATCACTCAATTTACTTCCTCTTGCAGCATAATATTGACATTTTGCCTAAGTTAAAGAAAATGGAGATTAACTGCATGGAAAAATTAAGTACCCTATGGCAGCCCTATATTGGTTTTCATTCCTTCCACAGTTTGGATTCTTTGATAATAAGAGAATGCAACAAACTTGAGACAATATTTCCCAGTCACACAGGGGAAGGATTTCAGAGCCTTCAGAGTGTGGTGATTACTAATTGTATGTCGGTGGAAACCATATTTGATTTTGGAAATATTTCGCAAACTTGTGGTACAAATGTGACAAACTTGCATAGTGTCTTTTTAAAAGGGCTGCCAAAGTTGGTGCATATATGGAAGGTGGACACCGATGAAATTCTCAATTTTAGTAATCTGCAGAGCATTGTTGTTTATGAGAGTAAAATTTTAAAATATCTCTTTCCACTCTCAGTTGCCAAAGGCCTAGAAAAACTGGAAACACTTGATGTATGTAATTGCTGGGAAATGGAAGAAGTTGTTGCTTGTGACTATCAATCAAATGAAAACCTTATCACCTTTAGGTTCCCCCAACTCAACACTCTATCGTTACAACATTTATTTGAACTCAGGAGTTTCTATCTGGGACCACATGATATAGAATGGCCATTTTTGAAAAAATTATTTATACTCTTTTGTGGCAAGTTGGAGGAAACCACAAATTTGCAAGTGAAGTCGATCTTTTTAGCTACAGAAAAGGTATAAGTTAAAAAACATGATTAAAGAAAGCCATGAAACTTATGAAACTCTTGTTGAAGGATGTTGGAAGTTATATTTTTATTTCTTAACAAAATATGCAGTCATCTTATATTATATATATTTTAGCATGCATGACTTTGGCTCTAATTTTGCTTTGATAACTACTATTTTTAGGTCATACACAACTTGGAATATATGTCAATCAGCTTGACGGAAGCAGAGTGGTTACGAGACTATATCTATAGTGTTCATAGAATGCATAAACTACAATCACTTGTTTTGTCTGGATTGGAGAATACTGAGATACTCTTTTGGTTGCTTCATAGACTTCCAAATTTGGAAAGCATTACTTTGAAAAATTGTCTCTTTGAAGGGGTTTGGGCTTCTACAAACCTTGCTGCACATGAAAAAGTTGGGGTTGTGGTACAACTTAAGGAGTTGATAATTGACAAATTGAGGTATTTACAGAATATAGGCTTTGAACATGACCTGCTTCTTCAAAGGGTAGAGCGCTTAGTCATTTCTGAATGCCTAAATTTGAAAAGTTTATTGCCTTTATCAGTGTCATTCAGTTACTTGACATATTTGGAAGTAAGTAATTGTTCAGGATTGAGGAATTTAATAACATCCTCAACTGCCATGACCTTGGTTCAACTGACAATCATGAAGGTAAGCCTCTGTCAAGGGATTGAGAAAATTGTTGCAGAAGAGGAAAAAACACAAGTGATTGAGTTTAGACATCTGAAAGCTATAGAATTGGTGTCTCTACCAAGCCTCACCTGTTTCTGCAGTTCTGAGAAGTGTGACTTAAAGTTCCCCTCTCTTGAAAATTTAGTAGTGAGTGATTGTCTTCTAATGGAAACATTCTCTGAAGTCCAAAGTGCACCTAATCTAAGAAAAATACATGTTCTAGTGGGTGAAAAGGACAGATGGTATTGGGAAGGTGATTTAAATAGCACTCTGCAAAAACTTTCCACTGATAAGGTATGCATATATTAGAAATCATTATCATCGCCACACATTTTTCTTTCCAATGTAAATTTTCAGTTGATGTTCTGCTACCGGATAATTATGTAATATAAGACACTAATTATTTTTTAAAAGTAAATTAAATCAAATACATGTAGTCATGTCTCCAACGATACAAGACAGTGTGTATTTGTAAGATTTGTGTTAGTTTATTTGTTTGGTCCTGGTTGTGCCATGTTAAATGTTGAGGGAACATAGAGGTTTATAGTTTCAGGAGGGTTTTTGTGAGATCCAAGGAAGAAGCAGTTCTGGTTCCATTCATGGTATTACCTCTGGAAATAAGTTGGTTAGGCACAAATGATGTTTTCTTTGAAACTTTCCAGGCACAAATTGAGGGATCAGAAAATATCATTACTCTTTTATACTGGAAGTTCAAAGTTTGAGGTGGTTAACGTAGTATATATTTATTCATTTTTGTAGGTTTCTTTCAAACATTCAAAGCATTTAACAATTACAGAGGATTCTGAGTTGGAGGAAATTTGGCACAGCAAAGCTGCTTTTCAAGATAACTACTTTCACAGTTTAAAAACATTGGTGGTGATGGACATTACAAAAGATCATGTGATTCCATCTCATGTACTAAAGAACTTAGAAGAATTGGAGGTAGAAAGCTGCGGGGCAGTGGAGGTAATATTTGATGTAAATGACACTGCCACGAAGAAAAAAGGAACAGTGGCTCGACTGAAAAAGCTAACTTTAACTATGTTGCCAAATTTGAGCCGTGTATGGAAAAAAAATCCTCAAGGAATTGTTAGCTTTCCCAATTTGCAAGAAGTCTCTGTTTTTGATTGTGGACAGTTAGCATCACTGTTTCCTTTATCCCTTGCAATAAATCTCTTTAAGCTTCAGACACTTGAAATACAGTGGTGTGATAATCTTGTAGAAATTGTTGAAAAAGACGATGCAATTGAACCTGGAAAAGCTGAAATGTTCAAGTTCCCTTGTTTGTTTTCGTTGCTTCTTTATAATCTGCCACTGCTTGCTTGCTTTTATTCTGGAAAACACCGGCTGGAGTGCCACATGTTAGATGTCTTAGACGTGTCCTGTTGTCCTATGTTGAAGCTATTCACATCAAAATTTCATGATAGTTACAAAGAAGCAGTTACAGAGAGTCAGCAACCTCTGTTTTTGGTTGAAGAGGTGACAAAGCATTAGAATTTCAATCTTTTTTTGCGTTTGCTTTTCATTTAGTTTTCTCTTAGCTTCTAACTGCCACCATTTTCTTTCAAATTTGTTTGGCTTGCTAGGTTGTTCCCAAACTGAAAGAATTGACAGTCAATGAGGAAAGCATTATCTTGTTGAGCCATGCACATTTGCCACAAGACCTCTTTTGCAGATTAAATCTTCTTCAGCTATGCTTTGAAGATGAGAACAATAAGAAAGATACTTTTCCTTTTCATTTCCTTCACAAGGTACCCAGTTTAGAACATCTTCAAGTGTACGAGTGCTTTGGTCTAATGGAGATATTTCCATCTCAAACACTCCAATATCATGAAAGAATACTTATCAGATTGAGAAAATTAACCCTAAATAACCTTCCAGAGCTGGACACAATAGGGTTAGAGCACTCATGGATAAAGCCATACACTGAAAAGCTTGAAGTTTTAAAGCTAGAGGAGTGCCCTCGGTTAGAAAGATTAGTGTTCGATGTGGTATCTTTCAGCAATCTGAAACAGTTGGCTGTTGATTCGTGTGAAGAGATGAAGAATTTATTCACTTTTTCAACTGCCAAAAGTTTGGTGCAACTTGAGATCCTAACAGTACTAAATTGTGAATCAATGAAAGAAATAGTAAAAGATGAAGATGAAGAGGCCTATGAGGAGATCATACTTGGACGGCTCAAAACATTAAAACTGAATTTCTTATCAAGGCTAGTATGCTTTTATTCAGGGAATGCAATGTTGCAATTGCCATGTTTGAGTACAGTGACGATAGTTAAATGTCCCGAAATGAAAACATTCTCTGAAGGAGGCTTAAATGCCCCAATGTTTTCTGGGATTAAAACTTCTTTGAAGGATTCTGATTTCCACTTCCACAATGATCTCAACTCGACAGTCCAGTGGCTTCACCAACACGTAAGTAATTCATTACCCAAATTGGATCAATATTCCCACTAAATTTAATCAATTCATAACAAATGTTATATTTGATAACATGATGTTATCTTTTTCAATTTTTATATTTGTCTTGCCAAATGTACTTTTCACATTTCTTCATTATCACAGGTTTCGGTTGAACAGTCAAAGCATTTAACTGTAGCGGATGATTCTAAGCTGGAGAAAATTTTGCACAGCAAAGCTGCGTTTCAAGATAATAATTTTCACAGTTTAAAGTCATTGGTGGTGAAGGACGTGACAATGGATATCGATCATGTGATTCCATCTCAAGTACTTCCTTGCTTAAAGAGCTTGGAAGAATTGCAGGTACAAAGCTGCAAGGCAGTGGGGATAATATTTGAGGTAAATGACATTGACACGAAGAAAAAGGGAATAGTGTCTCGTTTGAAAAAGCTTACTTTAGATACCCTACCAAATTTGAAGTGTGTATGGAACAAAAATCCTCAAGGAATTGTCAGCTTTCCCAATTTGCAAGAAGTGTCTGTCTCTGACTGTGGAGAGTTGACAGCATTGTTCCCTTCATCCCTTGCCAGAAATCTTGTAAAGCTTGAGGAACTTCAGATAGAGAACTGTGACAAGTTGGTAGATATTGTTGGAAAGGATGATGAAATAGAGCTTGAAACAACTAAAGTGTTTAAATTCCCTTGTTTGTTGTTTTTGATTCTTTTTAGGTTGCCACTGCTCAGTTGCTTTTATCCTGGAAAACACCATCTGGAATCCCCCTTGTTAGAAACCTTAGACGTGTCATATTGTCCCAAGTTAAAGTTATTCACATCGGAATTTCATGATAGTCACAAAGAATCGGTTATAGAAATTCAAGTTAGTTCTACAAATACAATTACCCATCTTCAACAGCCTCTGTTCTTGATTGAAAAGGTGACAGCTTTATCCCTTTTGAATCCCAACTTTTTCCATTTCCTCCTTCTAACTGCCACCATTTTCTTTGGAATTTGTTTGACTTTTCTAGGTTGTTCCGAAACTGAAGGAATTGAGCGTCAATGAGGAAAACATTATCTTGTTGAGCCATGCAAATTTGCCACAAGACCTCTTTCGCAAATTAAATTTTCTTCTGCTATGCCAAGAGGATGAGGATGAAGAACACAGGAAAGATACTCTGCCTTTTGATTTCCTTCGCAAGGTACCCGGTTTAGAACATCTTAAACTGTTGGGTTACTTTGGTCTGAAGGAGATATTTCCCTCTAAAAAGCTCAGAGTTCATGACAAAATACTTTCCAGATTGAAACATTTAACCCTAGATAACCTTGAAGAGTTGAAGTCTATAGGGTTAGAGCACCCATGGGTAAAACCACACTCTAAAAGGCTTGAATCATTAGAGCTTATTGAGTGTCCGAAGGTAGTAAAATTAGTGTCTGGTGCAGTATCTTTCATGAATATGAAATGGTTGCATGTGACAGACTGTAAAAGGATGGAGTATCTATTCACATTTTCCATTGCCAAAAGCTTGGTGCAACTTCTGGACCTATCCGTACAAAATTGTGGATCAATAAAAGAAATAGTCAAAAAAGAAAATGAAGATGCTTCTCGTGAGATCATATTTGGATGGGTCAAGACATTAAATCTGGATTCCTTACCATTGCTTGGAAGCTTTTATTCAGGGAATGCCACATTGCAATTTTCACGTTTAAAAAGAGTAACTATATCTAAATGCCCCAGTATGAAGACTTTCTCTCAAGGAGACATAACTGCACCATTTTTTTGTGGGGTTGGAAGTTCGATTGAAGATTTTGATTTAACCTTCCACGGTGATCTCAACACTACAATCAAGAACTTGAGTCACAAACAGGTGCGGAATTCATTTTGGAAAATTGAATTCTTGTATGTTTATAAGCTTAATTCCACACTCATTCCCTGTATATGAAACACTGCTTCAAATTGATATTGAAAAAGTACTTGAACTAACTTGAGCAAAATAGAAAGGGCATGTTAAATCCAATAATGCAAAAATGTTCAAAAATCACATTTAACCCATTTGGAAATATGTTGAAATTGTATTGATTATTCTTTTAATTTGGTTTTAGGTTGAGGGGGATTCCGTCATGGAATCAACTGATAGAGGAAGCAGTGATGATGATAATTACACGTCTGAATAAAGGTTAATGTTAAATCTTATTTTTAAGTGGTTTTACGTCTAACATTTACCTACATTGTTATGAATTATCTATTATTTGGTTTGAATTTTAGTTAGTTGCATATTCTTCATAGGCCAAATAATTCATTAAAACTTTTTAGTGCAGTTTTCTTTTTCACAGTGCAATGAAGAAAAAGAAGAAGTTTCTTTGCATTAAAAGTACATTCATTGAAACATATACTATATGCAGATATTAGTTTTCAAATATGATAAAAAAGAATATACTCAATTATAGTGACATTCGTAATAAACAATAAAAAGCTTATTCATGTATGAAACCAAAATGCAAGTAAATACGAACTCAATTACAAGTGTACACAAAATTTAAGAGATATTAAAAACAAATTTCTAACATTTTAGTGGGAGAAAAAGCATATTTCATTCCAATATATTTTACCCAAATATATATATTGATAATTTACATTTCTTGAATATCTTTTTCAAAGCACATTGTATTAGTTTCCATAATAATAATCATGTCATGTAATGAATTTTTTTTTATATTCATTTTAGTATAATAAACAAAGGTGTGACTATTACTTCATCTATTGGATGCCAACCATAATCTCTGCAAAGATTAGGAATTCTTGAACACTGGTAATGTAGGTTTTTTTTTTCTCTTTAACAATTTAGATTAATTATAGTTTTTATTGTTTATTGTGGTAATGTTAAATTCTTATGTTTTGCAGTTATTTGAGAGTGAAGAACCACTGTCAGAAGATGCTATTGAAAAGGTTCAGTAGGCGAGATAATTTTCAGAACAGAGAAATTTATTGGGTGTTGATCAAATTTATATTTCTTGAGAATGAATGTACATAATTTGCAACTCTATATTAGTTTAGCATACAGTTATACCTTTATGCTTTCATTATTCCATTACATAGAAAAAGATATGATTGAATAAGTATTCTTGGTTTGTTTTTCTGATTTACTGAATGAGTTGTATACATAATAGACAGGTTATTAAAAAAGCGACATATTCTGCACTGATTACTGCATTAATTGGTGTAGAAAATAATTTTGTACATTAGTTATTGTATTAAACATGAATTATGTAATTTAAAATTTAAAAAGCAACTACCAAACTACTCAATGTAGAATATACAATTTTTACTTCTAGATTCACTATCCTAAAAGTGAAAATTTATATTCTAAATTAAAATTAATTTTAATTTCCAAATTAACCAATATAGTTTAAGAATTTTTATACAAAGAATGTCATTTTCACACATATTCGAATCGTGATTATTAACTCGTCTTTTTAGTTTAGACCTATATATGTAATGAAAAGTTGACCACAACATTGTTGATATATTGTTAGAGGTGTCAATTTGGCTCATGAGCTAGTCCTAGTCCTAATTCACCCTGAATAAGCTACCCTTTTAAGGGTTTTCAAATGAGGGGGTCAAAAAAATGTTCTATCCCTAAAGTCTCCTTTCAAGTGGGTTAGAATCAGGTCTAAGGTGGACTTGATTCCACTAAAAGACTTTAATTAACTTTTAAAAACAATATCTTGAGTTTGAGTCAAAGATCGAATCAAGTCGTCTTGGATTGAAAGTCAAGATGGGCATGTCAAGTCGAAGGTCGAGATGGACCGTTATGGACAGAAATTTGAAACTGACCATTATGGGGATGAGTTGTCTCAGATCGAGGATCGAGATGAGACGGTCAGGACCAAAGGTTGAGTCAACAATTGAGATGCATCAAACATGTTGAAGGTCAAGAAGGGTTACTTTGAGCCTAAAGTTGAGGCATACTAGCTAGGGTCGAAGGTCGAGACGAACAAGATCAAACAGAAGGTCAAGACGGGCCAACCCGAACTGAAATTTGGTCAAATTCGACAAAGTAGGCCTAGCTTAAATTCGTCCAAATTTTACACAGTTGGCATCATTTGAAATTCCACTGAATTCAACCGAGTTGACCCTGACTAAAATTTGGCTAATTTTGATGGAGTCAACCACCACCAAAAGTCAGCCAAGATGGCGCTAGCCGAGATTTGATCAAATTTGGCTCAATCAACCATAATCAAAATTTGGTTGAATTCGGTTGGTCTCAATCGAAATTTGGCTGAATTCAATCGAGTGAACCACAATCAAAATTTGATTAAATCCGACCAAGTCAGCCTCAACAAAAAATCATCTGAATTTGACTAAGCCGGCTCTAATTTAAATTTGACCAAGTTAACTTTAATTGAAATTTTGTTGATTTTGACCGAGTGAACCCCAACCAAATTCAGTCAAGTTACCCTTGTCGAGATTTGATGAGTCAAAGTCAAGTCTTGAGATAAACCGAATTGACACCTCTATATATTAGAAAAAGTTTACCTATCGTTTCAAATTAATGCAATGAAGCAATAAATAGGTGATGTTTAATTATATTTGCTATATTTTGGATAGATTCTTAAAAAAAATTGGAAAAAAATAATTCTGTATTCACAATTTATAATTAATTTATGTAAGTATTGAATATTTTCATAGGACTTAGTATACTTCTTTATGCTTTTTTTTTATGATAACTAATTTTAAATTACACAAACTTATTTTAATTTTGAACGGTTGGCTGGATATAGTCCCCTTGAGCCTTAAATATGTACTTTTTTTAAAGTGATAATGTGCAAATTGAGGTATTCATATCGTGTAATTCAATTATTATTAGTTTGTAAAACTACAATATAGCAGCATTTATACCTTCTACAAATATTGATCCTTTCCTCTAACCATTCACCAAAACATGTTTATTCTTTTCTTATTCAGAAGCACAATTTCCTCAAGCATTATTCTTTTGAGAAAAATATTATTCGTTCCCTTTTTTATTCACACCTTGTCAAGCAAAGAATCACTAAAAGATTTCGAAAGTTTCTTACCTTAATTTTTTTTTCTCTAGTCAAGCAAAGAACTTACAATCACTTTCCTCTATATATGGGTTGTGGCTCATTGTTTGCTTATGCAAAGCAACCAAGCAGAAAAAACATTTCAACCAAATTCGATCTAGTGCTTCAGAATCTGATCAAACTTTTTTTTTTTATATTTACATTCTATTTTTATCTTTTATTTATACATTTGGATTTCTGAATTCAAAAAAAAAAGCAAAAAAAAAACTTAAAAACCTATATTTTCTACATATTTTAAGTTTATTTTTAATTACCCTGTGTTTTCTTTTGCTATAGCCTCTAAAAAAAATCTAAAAACAGAAGAAAAAAACTGGTTTTTCCTTATTTCGTTCAAATTTGTTCTTTATTACGTTTCTAAATTTCCTGTTTTCCAAACAGTAAAAAGATACAAAAAATAATTATTTTTTTTATTATTTCCTTCCAATTTGTTCTTCTCGTCTGTGTTCCTAAACTTTTGTCAGCATAAAGTTAAAAAAAAAAAAAAAACTCAAATTAAATATAAGAAAAAAATACCTCATTCTGAGTGGTCGATCTTCACCACCTTCCGTGATCACCTATATAAAATCAAACTGAATAGGTAATAGGTACAAGTTTACAACAAGGAAGCAAGGAATCAAGTAAGTAAATCTAATCAACCTTTTCTATAATAATGTTATAATAATATTGTATTTTTGTTGTTTCTTAATATATATACTTTTGTTAATAAAACATGCTCGTTGTCATCGGTTATTCTTTATTGCAATTATGTATTAGTTTCAGCATTGAAACTTTATGAAACATCAAATTTCTATTTCTTTAACACAATGTTACTTTGGTCTACTTTCCAAAGTTTGTATCTTATAGTTCTATTTTATATGTATGAGGAATTGAAGTATGAAGTTGAGGACGAGATCTATATACATATATGCATCATGTGTTTGTTCTCATCTCATTCATCTCATACATGGGTTATTATATATTTTGTTTTTTTTTTTTAAATTATTAAAATACCTATAGTTTAATTTATTAGAATACATAGAAGATGAGAGAATTAAGGTTTAAAAAGAAACATGTGAGTAAAAAACTAGTTTTATTAATCCTATAGTTTTAAATCATCCTAGAATTTCAAATAATTAAATTTTTGAAACATATGAACCGAGTTTAAATAAAACATTCAAATTATGTTGATGTAACGTCATTTTTAAAACTTAGGCACTAAAGTAAAATTCCTCAAACCACCTTGTCCCCATATCTTGGATTTAAGCTTTTTATAAATTTCAATCCAAAATCTTAAAATTATATTTTTATGAGTGTTTCTTTTTACACGTTCTACTGTTTATTTTTATCCAACATAAAACTTCAAAAACGCACTTAAAAATACTAACAATTTCAATATTGTTCCATTTAATTTTTTTATAAAAGACCAGATATTTCAATTTCATTTTACTTCCAAGTGTCAATGGTGTGTGATCATGTGAGACACTGGGAGGGAGTGCCATGCATTGATGTATAAGGGTAAAATAAAAAAAAATAAAAATCTTTTTTCTTACAACACATAGAATAATTTGACACTGCCACAGACTCCATCTACGTAGCAGAACCCCACTACTGCATATTGGGGTCCCAGAGAAATAGAAAACACTTTTTGCTTCATCTTTGGCAAAGGAAAGGTTCAAGAAGTATGATGGAGTTGAGAGAGGGAGAGATTCTAAAGCGAGCTTTTTGTATTGAAGAGCTAACTTTTAGTGCTTTCTCAACCTTCTAGGTATTTCTAAACCTACATTTCTAACAATTTCCAAAGTTCTGCAGTAGTTTTCAACACAAACATATAACAACCTTAAATTAAGTTGTGCTATATACTTCCTTATCCGTACTTTTGTGTCGTAGTTCTTTTTTTTTTTTTTTAAATTTTGCATTTGTAACATCCAGGAAAAAGCTGTAACCATAGCATAAGAATAAAAAGGAATTTTGTGTCAATTGTAAAGGGAGCAATGGAGACAATTATTTCCACAACTACCGAAACTGCACTTCAAATTGGAGGTGGTGTGGTAAAACGACAATTGGGCTACTTTTTTAATTACAATGAGAAATTTCAAGAGTTGAAAGATTACATTGTGATGCTGGGTGATGCTAGGAAGAGGGTACAGAATGAAGTTAAGAAAGCAGAGAGGAATGCAGAAGAAATTGAAGATGACGTTCATAATTGGTTCAAACAGGTGGATGGAAAGATAAAAAAATATGCAAGTTTTATTGTAGATGAACGCCATTCAAAGATCAGTTCAATTGGTTTCTTTCCAAATAACTTGCATTTAAGGTATAGGTTAGGAAGGAATGCTACCAAGATGATAGAAGAAATAAAAGCAGATGAACATTGGAAAAAGAAGTTTGACAGAGTTTCCTATCGAGTATTTCCAACTGTTGATTCTGCTTTGACAACCACTGGTTATGAAAGCTTTGGCTCAAGAAACAAAACTTTGGAGATGATTATGAAAACTCTCGAAGACTCTAAAACTAATATGGTTGGAGTTTATGGGGTTGGTGGTGTGGGTAAGACCATTTTAGTGAAAGCAATTGCCAAGAAAGTTCAGGAAAAGAAACTATTCAATATGGTGGTTATGGCAAACATAACAAGAAATCCTGATATAAAAAATATTCAAGGACAAATTGCAGAGATGTTAGGAATGAGAATGGAAGAGGAAAGTGAAACTCTAAGAGCAGATCTAATTCGAAAGAGGTTAAAGAAAGAAAAGGAGAACACACTTATAATCCTAGATGATCTCTGGGATGGACTGGACTTGAATAAATTGGGGATTCCAAGTAGTGATGATGAAGATGATGATAACCAATGGGATGTTAAGGATATTTCTGATTTTGGTTATAATAAGAGGGAAAAAGAAGATATGTCTATTGATTTTGATAAGATGAAAAAGGACAAGTCATCTGCAGATTCCAATAAGGTAAAAAAAGAAAAGGTACCAATCGATCACAAAAGATGCAAAATTCTTCTAACATCTAGAAGTAAAGAAGTAATATGTAATCAAATGGATGTGAAGGATCAATCAACTTTCTTGGTAGGAGTCATTGATGAAAAGGAGGCAGAAACCTTGCTTAAGAAAGTGGCTGGTATACATTCCACAAATTCTGTGTTTGATAGGGAAGTTACTGAAATTGCCAAAATGTGTGCTGGGTTGCCTATAGCATTAGTTTCCATTGGCAGGGCACTAAAGAATAAGAGCGCTTCTGTATGGGAGGATGTCTATCGACAAATCAAAAGACAAAGTTTTACAGAAGAGCAGGAATCTATTGAATTCTCTGTAAAGTTGAGCTATGATCATCTTAAAAATGATGAGCTTAAGTGTCTTTTTTTACAATGTGCTAGAATGGGAAATGATGCTTTGATTATGGATTTGGTGAAATTCTGTATTGGTTCGGGTTTGCTTCAAGGAGTCCACACAATTAAAGAAGCAAGAAACAGAGTAAATGTGCTGATAGAAGGGCTAAAAGACTCAAGCTTGTTGGTGGAAAGTTATTCCATTGAGCGCTTCAACATGCATGACATTGTGCGTGATGTTGCTCTTTCAATATCATCAAAAGAAAAACATGTACTGTTTATGAAAAATGGCATACTAGATGAGTGGCCGCATAAGGATGAACTTAAAAGGTACACTGCTATTTTCTTACAATATTATGATTTCAATGATCTTCCTAAGCATATACATTGTCCTAAACTACAAGTCTTGCATATCAGCAGTAAAGATGATTTAATGAAGATACCAAACAACTTTTTCGAAGATATGTTTGAGCTGAGAGTCTTAATATTAACTGGTGTTAATTTTTCACGCTTACCTTCTTCCCTTAAATGCCTAAAAAAACTAAGAATGCTTAGTTTGGAGAGATGTAGTCTAGGAAAGAACCTATCAGACATTGGAATGTTAAAGAAATTGCGAATCCTTACTCTTTCAGGATCTAATATTGAAAGTTTGCCCCATGAATTCGGGCAATTGGATAAACTACAACTTTTTGACTTAAGCAATTGTCCAAAACTAAGAATAATACCTCCCAATATCATATCAAGGATGAAGAGTTTGGAAGAGTTCTATATGAGAGACTACTCAATTCAAGAGAAGGAAGAGCAGAATATCCAAAGTCTAAATGCTACTCTTGCTGAGTTGATGCAGTTAAATCAGTTAAGAACTCTAGACATACACATTCCAAGTGTTGCCAATTTTCCGCAAAACATGTTCTTTGACAAGTTAGAGAGTTACAAGATTGTCATTGGAGAACTCAACATGCTATCATTGGTGGAATTCAAAGTATTGGATAAGTATGAAGCGGTGAGGTTTTTGGCACTGAACCTAAGAGGTAATCATATTAACATTCATTCTCAAAAATGGATTAAGATGTTGTTTAAAAATGTTGAATATTTGCTGCTGGGAGATCTCAATGATGTTAATGATGTTCTCTATGAATTCAATGTTGAAGGGTTTGCAAATTTGAAACATCTATATGTTGTAAACAATTTTGGCATCCAGTTTATTATTAACTCAGTGGAGCAGTTTCAGCCTTTACTAGCTTTCCCCAAACTGGAGTCCATGAGTCTTTACAAACTAGAGAATTTGGAGAAAATATGTGACAATAAGCTCACAAGGGACTCTTTCAGCAGATTAAAGATCATCAATGTTAAAACATGTGGTCAATTGAAAAATATTTTCTCTTTTTCAATGATTGAATGTTTTGGCATGCTTGAAAGAATTGAAGTGTGTGATTGTGATTCTTTGAAGGAGATTGTTTCTGTTGAAGGAGAATCATATAATGCCGATGCTATTGAATCTGAGAAGATCGAGTTTCCTCAGTTAAGATTTTTAACATTACAATCATTACCAGCATTTTGTTGTTTATCCACGAACTGTAAGATGCCTTTAATCTCACAATCATTTGAAGACCAAGTGCCAAACAAGGAGATCAAGGAAATTACTTCAGCATCTGAACAAGATAACAATTGTTTCCTTTCGCTCTTCAATGGAAAGGTATTAAAAAAAAATATTACCATAAATGTTTACCATTTACTTCACATTTACAATTTTTAATGTTCAATGTGATATGTTTTTTCTCTACAAGATGTAAGAGTCAATCTCTTTATGTGTTGGCTTTCTCTTGGGTTAGTAGAACTTTGAAATTAAAAATTAGTTATTCTTAAGACAATATTTATGTGTTCTTCCAGGTTTCGATTCCCAAATTAGAATGTTTGGAGTTATCCTCTATCCACATCCCACAGATATGGAATGATCAATCTTTGCATTCTTTTCAAAATTTGGTTAAGTTGAAGGTATCAGACTGTGACAATTTGAAATATTTATTGTCATTCCCCACAGCTGGAAGTCTAGTGAATCTCCAGAGCCTTTTCGTAAGTGGATGTAAATTGATGGAGGACATATTTAGTACAAAAGATGCAACGGTGTGTAGAGTCATCTAATTTAATTTAACTGTTAATGTCTTTTTTTGTTCAATTGCACGTATTGCTAATGAATACTTCCAATTGCTGCAGAATATTGATATTTTTCCTAAGTTGAAGGAAATGGAGATCAACTACATGAAACAACTGAATACCATATGGCAGCCCCATATGGGTTTTAATTCCTTTAACCGTTTGGATTCTTTGATAGTAAGAAAATGCAACAAACTAGTTACAATATTTCCTAATCACATTGAAAAAGGGTTTGAGAGCCTTCAAAGTTTGGTGATTACTGATTGTACGTCAGTGGAAACCATATTTGACTTTGGGAATATTCCACAAACTTATGGTAGAAGTGAGTTAAACTTGCATGATGTCTTCTTAAAAGGGTTGCCAAAGTTGGTACATATATGGAAGTTGGACACTGATGAAATTCTTAATATTAATAATCTGCAAAGCATTGTTGTTCACAAGTGTAAAATGTTAGAATATCTGTTTCCACTCTCGGTTGCAAGTGGCTTAGAAAAACTGGAAACGCTTGATGTATCTAATTGCTGGGAAATGAAGGAGGTTGTTGCTTGGAACAGTCGATCAAATGAAGAAGATGTCACCATTAGGTTCCCTCAGCTAAATACTCTGTCGTTACAGCATTTGTTTGAACTCAGGAATTTCTATCCAGGAACACACAGTTTAGAATGGCCATTGTTGCGAAAATTTTCTTTACTCGTTTGTAGCAACTTGGAAGAAACCACAAATTCACAAATGAATCCAATCCTTCTAGCCACAGAAAAGGTACGAAAATAATTTATTCATGAAAGTCATTCATGCAACTTAAGTTTAATGAAAATCTTTGTCTTGCAAGATTAGTGGTTGTAAATAATATGCTTCATTAACTCCTACTTTTTAGGTGATTCACAATTTGGAATATATGTCAATAAGCTCGAAGGAAGCAAAGTGGTTACAGTTCTACATTGTTAGCGTCCATAGAATGCACAAATTAAAATCGCTTGTCTTGTCTGGATTGAAGAATACTGAAATTGTCTTTTGGTTGCTTCATAGACTTCCTAATTTGGAAAGCCTAACATTGATGAATTGTCTCTTCAAAGAGTTTTGGGCTTCTACTAGCCTTGCCACAGATGAAAAAATTGGGATTGTCGTGCAACTGAAGGAGTTGGTGTTTAACAATGTGTGGTATTTACAGAGTATAGGTTTTGAACATGGCCTGCTTCTTCAGAGGGTGGAGCACTTAGTCGTTTCTGGATGTCCAAAATTGAAAAGCTTAATGCCACCCCTGGCGTCTTTCAGTTACTTGACGTATTTGGAAGTAACTGATTGTTTAGGATTGTTAAATTTAATGACATCCTCAACTGCCAAGAGCTTGGTTCAACTCCTAACCTTGAAGGTAAGTCTTTGTGAAGATATGAAGAAAATTATTAAGAAAGAGGAAAAACGACAAGTGATTGAGTTTAGACAACTAAAAGCTATTGAATTGGTGTCCCTAGAAAACCTCACTTGTTTCTGCAGTTCTGAGAAGTGTGACTTAAAGTTCCCCTCGCTTGAAAATTTATTAGTGAGTGATTGCCCTAAGATGGAAACATTCTGTGAAATCCAAAGTGCACCTAATCTAAGAAAAGTACATGTTGCAGCTGGTGAAAAAGACAGATGGTACTGGGAACGCAATTTGAATGCCACTTTGAAAAAAATTTCCACTGATCAGGTATGCAAATATTAGATTATTTGTTAATCATCATAATAAATTGCCATATTCTCTTCACATAATTCAGTTTTCAATAAAAATTTCAGCAAATGTTCTGCCATCGAATAATTATGTATTTTTTCTAAATCAAATCAAATGAATACATGTAGTCATGTTCCCACAAAAATCTGTTGGATGGCAAATGGGTTTTAGCTTATCTAGGAGCTCATTGAGGTGTTACTATCACTCCTTAAGAGTCGTGCAGCAGGATTTGTTTAGTCATTTTTATGAGTTTTTGAAGTGTATAGGAAAAAACAATTTAACAGTTGGACAAGGAAATGAGACTCAAGTTGGAAACAATTCTGGTGAATTCAATTAAGAGATATATACTTTATAGGCAATTGTCCCTTACCTGGGAACTTTGACCCTTCCTTGCTCAATGGGTACTCTGCACCTATTAAAGGCACTCATTGTGGCTGTGCCAAATTGTAAACCAAAGAACTCTAACTCACTGATACCATACTCAATGTATTCATGTACACATTAGATGCTTTATTTAGATTTAAGTACAGAAACAATTGAGGATCTAATATTAAAAGAAACCCCAAATTTCTAGATATGGAATCTTTCCATATTTTGCTAATACAAAGAATAAATGCATACCTTTAACATGTTGGAGGGGCACAGATGATGCTCCAGTTGGTGTGTTTCTGGAGGTGGTATAGTTGGTATTGTTTTGGTGCGGAATGTTTAAGAAAAAGTTATCTCACATTCTCAGTAGTTTACACTACCCTCATTCTACCCCTTAAGGTGAAAAGGAATTTCAGTATTGGTTCTGATAAGATAGTATTATCTTTCTCAAGTGAAATTTTTGTATTTGCATTGCCTTATCCACTTTTCCTTTTTGTCTATTTTCATAGGTTTCCTTTGAAGATTCAAAGGAATTGACACTTATGGAGGATAGTCTTGAGGATATTTGGTACAAGAAAGTTGTTTTTCCATACAATTACTTTGGCAATTTAAAGAAACTGGTGGTGGAGGACATTGAAAAAGAAGCTGTGATTCCATCTCAAATACTTGCTTGCTTGAAGAGCCTGGAAGAATTGCAGGTACATAAATGCGAGGCAGTTAAGTTTGTATTTGATATGCTTGACATTGAGATGAAGAAAACCAAGGGAATAATCTCTCGTTTGAAAAAGCTTGACTTGGATGACTTGACAAATTTGACTTGTGTATGGAACAAAAATCCTCAAGGAATTGTGAGTTTTCCCTATTTGCAAGAGTTGAGACTTGTAAAGCTACAGAAACTTGAAAATCTATTCCCTTCATCCGTTGCCAGGAATCTTGTAAAACTACAGAAACTTAAAATACTGAGGTGTGACGGGTTGGTAGAAATCGTTGCAAAAGAAGATGCAACAGAACATGGCACAACTGAAATATTTTATTTCCCTTGTTTGTCTTCCTTTTCTCTTTATAAGCTGTCAAAGCTTAGTTGCTTTTATCCAGGAAAACACCTTCTGGAATGTCCCATGCTAGAAACCTTGGACGTGTCGTATTGTCCTATGTTGAAGCTATTCACTTCAGAATTTTATGGGAAAGGACCAGTTAGAGAGAGTGAAGTCAGTGCTCCCAATACTGTTAGCCAGCTTCAACAACCTCTCTTCTCTGTTGAAAAGGTGACAAATCACAAGCACTCTTTTCTTTTCTTTTCTTTTTCCATTTTATTATATATTTCCCTCTTATTGCTTCAAACTGCTACCATGACATTTCTTTTGAATTCATTTCACCTTGCTAGGTTGCTCCAAAACTGAAACAATTGACACTCAGTGAAGAAAATATTATCTTGCTGAGCCAAGGAGAGTGGCCACACCTCCTTCGCACTTTAAATAAACTTGATCTATCCTTTGAACATCATGACAAAGAGAAAGATACTTTGCCTTTTGATTTCCTTTTCAAGCTACCCAGTTTACAACGTCTAGTTGTAAGGCGATGCTTTGGTCTCAAGGAGATGTTTTCCTCTCAACAACTTGAAGTTCATGACAGAAAACTTCCAGAATTGGAAAGATTAACCTTATTAAATCTTCAAGAGCTGGAGTCAATAGGGTTAGAGCACCCATGGGTAAAGCCATTTTCTGTAACTCTGAAAAAGTTGACTGTACGGTTTTGTGAAAATATTCATTATTTGTTCACCTTTTCAACTGCCGAAAGTTTGGTGCAACTTGAGTTCTTATATATAAAGAAATGTGGATTAATAAGAGAAATAGTAAAAAAAGAAGATGAAGATGCTTCTGCTGAGATCAAGTTTAGACGGCTCACAACATTAGAGATGGATTCCTTACCAATGTTAGCAAGCTTTTATTCAGGAAAGGCCACTTTGCATTTCTCAAGACTGAAAACAGTCACAGTGAATGAATGCCCCAATATGAGAACTTTCTCTGAAGGAAGCATAAATGCGCCAATGTTTCATGGGATTGAAACTTTAACAGATGATTATGGCTTAACTTTCCACAATGATCTCAACTCTACAGTCCAGTGGCTGCTTGTCAAACAGGTAAGGAATTCATTATCGTAAAAGTTTTGGGGATTGGAAGATGCAGAGTTAAAGGAGGGTGGGAAGTCCTTAAAATTATTAATTTCAAGTTGGTATATACGCAACTTTATCTGATTTGCATAAAAAGAATAGTGCTTAAGTTTTACTTCTCTACCTTTCCATTTTAAAGTAGAGTAGTAGATCGTACCTACGGAGGTTTGCTGCCACATGTTTGAAGATGCCCAATACGTAGTTCTTTAAAGAAATGGTTTATCTTAATTTCATGAAGCATGACATAAATTTAAATATTCAAAAATATTACTTCAAAATTATAGTTGTTAAAATGAGTACTTAACTTATGTTTTTGTAAGCTATACAATTGGTCTCGTATTATTACTTGACAAGTATGCTTTTTTCATTAATTTCTTTTATTCAAAACAGTTTTTGTTTACTAATTGGAAATATTTTGAAATTAATAGTGTAAATTTATAGCAAAATTAAATGTTTCTTTCACATTCTTAGTGTGTATACAGTATCTCTGATACAGCGATGCCTCTGTTATGATAAGAAACGAAGTTCAAAACTTAAGGTGGTTCAAAACTCTTTTTGATAACGTAATGTTCATTTCAAGTGATGTTCTAATATTTGTCCTTCTATATCCACTTCTTATTTTTTTTTTCCATATTAAAACATTGGACAATGAAGGAGAATCTTGAGATGGAAGAATTTTGGCATGGCAAAGCTGCGTTGCGAGACAACTACTTTCAAAGAGTAAAAACATTGGTGTTAAAGAACATTACAGAAAATATTGAGATTTCATCTCAAATCCTTTATGTCTTAAGGAGCTTGGAAGAATTGCAGGTGCATAGCTGCAAGGCTGTGCAGGTAATATTTGACATTGAAACGATGGAAAGCAATGGAATAGTCTCTCCTTTGAAAAAGCTTACTATAGAGAAGTTGCCAAATTTGGAGTGGGTATGGAGACAAAATACACAAGGAATGATCAACTTTCCAAATTTGCAAGAAGTGAGTGTTGGTGAATGCAAACGCTTGGCAACATTATTCCATTCATCCCTTTCCAAAAATCTCGTAAAGCTTGAGACACTTGAGATACAGAACTGTGCGAAGTTGGTATCAATCGTTGGAAAGGAAGTTGCAATGGAACAGGAAACAACTACAATGTTTGAATTCTCTTGTTTGTCCTCTCTGCTTCTTTATAAGCTGCCACAACTAAGTTGCTTTTATCCTGGAAAACACCATCTGGAATGCCCAATATTAGAAAGCTTAGACGTGTCCTATTGTCCAGAGTTGAAACTATTCACATCTGAATTTATTGATAGTGACACAAAAGAAATTACAGAAAGTGAAGTTAGTTCTCCATATTCGTCGGAGAGTGAAGTTAGTTCTTCAGATACAGCAGATAGTGAAGTTAGTTCTTCAGATACAGCAGATAGTGAAGTTAGTTCTCGAGATACAATTAGCCAGCTTCAGCAACCTTTCTTCTTTGTTGAGAAGGTGACAAAACACTACCAATTTTGAGTTGTATTTTTGTTTCCATTATTTTGTTCCATCTAACTCCACATTTACTTTTGAATTTGTTTACCTTGTTAGGTTGTTCCCAAACTGAAAAAATTGACACTCAATGAGGAACACTTTATGTTATTGAGCAATAAACATTTGCCACAAGACCTCCTTGGCAAATTAAACTATCTTGGGCTATGCTTTGAAGATGCTGACAGTGAAGATGCTGACAGTGAAGATGCTGACGATGAAGATGCTGACAGTGAAGATGCTGACGATGAAGATGCTGACAGTGAAGATGCTGACAGTGAAGAAGATGCTGACAGTGAAGATACTGACAGTGAAGAAGATGCTGACTGTGAAGATGCTGACATTGAAGATGCTGACGGCGAAGATGCTGACAGTGAAGATGCTGACGATGAAGATGCTGACAGTGAAGATGCTGACAGTGAAGAAGATGCTGACAGTGAAGATACTGACAGTGAAGAAGATGCTGACTGTGAAGATGCTGACAGTGAAGATGCTGACGATGAAGATACTGACAGTGAAGAAGATGCTGACAGTGAAGATGCCGACAGTGAAGAAGATGACGGTGAAGATGCTGACAGTGAAGATGATGACAGTGAAGAAGATACTTTGCTTTTTGATTTCCTCCACAAAGTACCCAATTTAGAACATCTAGTTGTTAGATGCCTTGGAATGAAGGAGATATTCCCTGCTGAAAAACTCCAAGTTCATGAAAAGCTTCAAATATTAAACCTTGAAAGTTGCCCTCGGTTAAAAAATTTAGTTCCCAATTCAGTATCATTTATCAGTCTGAAACAATTGTCTGTGAACTTCTGTGAAAAGATGAAGTATTTATTCAAAATTTCAACTGCCAAAAGTTTGGTGCAACTTGAGTCCCTAATTGTAAAGAGTTGTAAATCAATAAAAGAAATAGTAAAGAATGAAGCTGAAGATGATGATGATGATGATGATGATGATGATGATGATGAGATCATATTTGGACAGCTCACAACATTAAGGTTGGATTCCTTACGAGGGCTAGCAGGGTTTTATTCTGGGAAAGCTACTTTGCAGTTCTCATGTTTGAAAGAAGTGCAGATAGCAAAATGCCCCAAGATGAAAAAATTTTCCAGAGGAGTTGCAAAAGCACCACTGTTTCCCCATATAAACTTCGAGAATAATCCTATTTTAATTGCCGATAATGATCTCAACAACATTGTCAAGAGTTTGTTCCACAAAGAGGTAAGAAATTTATTACATAAATTAAACTTCTTATCTGTCTAGTAAACTAATTTCTTTCATTAGACCCTACTGATGCTGAATTTCTACCATATTTTTGGAGCACCTCAAATGTTCTTATTCATTAATATATATATATATATATATATATATATAATATTTTTCTGATAAAAAATAAGAAAGGTATTTGTTCCACTGATGTTCGTACATATATATCTTTTGTGATGTTATAAATCTACACTATTTTTTTACCTTATTAATGAGAACATCCCAAAATTACTATTTCCTTATTTGAGGTTTATAATGAACTTTTTTTCTGGCAAATATAAGGCTAATTATCCCATGACTACGATTTTATTAAGCATCAATTCATGTAAATTTGAATTGAAGTTATAGTATTGTGAAATGAAATGTTAGCGTTTCTAATTGTGTGTTGTATTTTTATTTCAGGTCTCTGATTGAGAAATGCAAACTGATTTTTCACAAGAGGAGCATGTTTGATAGTTGAAAATCTTATTTTTGTGTGTTTATTTTTATTTTGAGAAAATGGATACATTTCTATATTTGCGATTTTGTATTTCATTCTGAAGTGGATTGACAATTTTAATTGTTTGACTTTGAATTTGTAGATACTATACTTATAAATTTAGAAACTGCTATTTACTCATTTTTTTTATTGTTTTAAATTTTGTATTTAGTTTTCTTTATGATTATATTGGTTTTAAAAAACATTTCGTCAAACATATAAAAATAGATAAAAAAAAATCTTATTTTCTAAATAAAAAATATCTTTTTATGAATGCATTGGTTTAAACTGAGATTTTTTGAAACAAATATAAATAAAAAAGATAAACAATAAATAAAAATAAAGATACATAAATAATAATTTGCTTTAGAAAACAATTATTTCAATGAAAGTAAAAGTATAATTTTTTTTACACAAATATAATTAATGTATTTAAACTATTATTAATTAATTATGATATTTTAAAATATATTAACAACTATTTTAATATATCAAAAAGGTACTAGTTGTGATATTTTGAAATACGTTAAAAATTCTTTTAATATGTCAAAATTATTGATTTTTGAAAACACAAAAAATAAAAAAACTCAAGTAGACTCGGGTAAGGAGAAGACAACTTTTGATTTGTTTACCTCATTTTTTTTTCTGCAACTCCATAATTTTTGAAATATCATATGTATAGTTTTTCGATTTTCAATTGTGATTTTTTAGATTTTTCAGAAAACATGTTACATCTTTATATTTGGGTATAATTTGAAATGTAAAATTAATATTTTAAATTATACATTTTAAAATATAAATTTTCCAATACAATTCAGACCATTCACATTCTGATTCTAGAATCCATAATGTAACAAAGCTCAAGGAAGAAGAAGAATCCGCAATGTGACACAGCGCTAGGAAGAAGAAGAACCCGCACTACGCGATGAGTTTGGCCACCAACGAGACGACGCCGTTCGGAAGAGGAAGAAGACGACGAAGCAAGTCTAGAAGAAACGACGAAGGAATGCGACGCACTGGGATCGGAGATTGGGAATTGGAGCCACATGATCGTCACCGGCAACGCTTTGGAGCATCCACAACGTCCTAGTTTGCCAGAAAGTCAGTAACTTTTTCATCGCCATTGCACATTTTTCCATTCCCTTTGAGCTCCTTTACTTTATAAAAGTTAGTGTTCACTTAGACATACCTAATATTCCTTCATCAAACTCAGTTTGCAACTGTTTTTGATCTCTAAAACATTGACCATTAATAGTTTATTATTTTCTTATTAAGAAGACAGAGAAATCTACACTCCAAGGAAAATATTATTCCTTTTCCCTTTTGCTTATTCACATCTACTTTCTTGTTCAAGCCAAGAATTATTCACTTATCTCTTTCTCTTACAGCGGTTTAAGAATATTATGACCGAATATTGTGATAAGGAACTCTACTTTTTAAAAACAAAAAACTAAAGTTGTCTTGTTTCTGAAGTATTGAAAAATCTATGTCTTTTCAAAAGTAATTAAGCATTGCATGTGCTTAAAGGCTTCACTGATGTTACTGTGTTCAAAACTTATCAGTAATTAACTCGATTTTTTCTGTCTCTGCTTCAACGAAAGAAAAGGGTTCTCTTCAATCTTCTTTTCTTAATTCTTACTCTTTCTCTTCCCAAGCAAAGAATTTAGCCTCTCATGATGACATAGAAGTTCTCACAGGAAACCATCCCCGTTCTCAATCATTGTTTGCTCATTCTAAGAAACTAACGAAAGCCAAACTCTCTTTTCAGTGTATACAACCTGGTGTCGTGAATCTGTTCAAACATTTTGCATTTACATTCTAATTTGTTCTTTTCATCTTTGTGTTTCCAAGTTTAAAAAATTGATATTTTCTGTATCGAGATTTGTCTTTTACTATTCTTGAGTTACAACAATTAAAAAAACTCACAGAAAGGGGAAAAAACTTCGTCTCTATTTCAGTTCATTCAGTTCGAATTTGTGCTTTATTGCATTTATAAGTTTAATTTTCTGTAGACAATTTGAAAAAATAAAAAAGATTTGTTTTTTTTTTTATTTATTTCCTTCCACATTGCTTTTCCAAAAATAAAAAATAAAAAATCATTTGCTCAGATAATATAAAAAAATAAATCTCCATCTTGAGTGCACATCCTCACCTTGGAATTGCCATTTTCAAGTCAAACTGATTAGTACAAAGCTTCCAGCAAAACGAAAAGACTCCAGGCTTACGGCTAGAAGAAAAGGCTCCATTGGTATGTAATCTATTCGAGTTTTTCTCTAGAACATTAATTTTTTGTTGTTGCTGTTTATAACATTAATCGATTCCAGTCATATTTTCTATAACATTATAGCTGATATCCATTGTTATTTTTTGTTGTTCCTTAATGTATTTTGCTTTATTAGTTTAAAATTATTTTTATAGTGGTTGTTCTATAACCTGGCAATGATCATAGCTTGTTTGTAGAGTAGGAATTTTATATAAGGACTAACGTTATTTGAAAACATCAAATTCTTCTGTGGTCGAGTGAAGGAAGAGGCATAGAGAGCAGAACTGATGAGTAGGTTGAAATTCCCAGTTTTGAAGGACATGGTCCTTTAGGAGGATAGATTACTAGTGCTAAGTCAACAATGTTTCAGCGAGCTTCCATTCCCATAGACATTAATTTCAGAAAAAAAAAATTATATTAGGTTTCAGGGTATAAAGTGTAGGAGGTATGGGTGACTCTACATCAAACCAATTTGATGGAGTAGGACTTTCCCTATCATCAATTTTTTCCATTTTTCTTGACTAAATTATGAGAAGAGTGCATATAAATATAAATTTCCTAGAGTTGTTGTCAGGTACTATAGATAGAGTGTGTGTTCTTCTACTACCAATTTATATCTTCATTTCCAATGTTTCTTTTTTCGGTCAAAGTTGCCTCCAGATGAATCAACCATTAATGTAAGTCTTCACCATTAGCAAAACATTTGGCATTTGCGACGTTAAATTAAAATACGGTATATGAGTGATACGGTTTTGCTTGTTGGTGAAAAGGAGCTTGACCTTGTCATTATACTGTTTCCGGAAGGCTCTCACATCTTTTATCCCATTATTTCTTCCTTCACCTTTTATAACGTGTGCGAAATGTCAAAATTATTCCTCCATATAGTTCGTCTGAAGATTTCTAAATTGAACTCCGGAAAGTTTTAGATTTTACAATTCAAAAGTTAAAAATTTGAGTGTTATATTTTAGATTATACAATTTAGAATTATTTATTTTCAAGGTTCTTCAACATTCTAGAGTGTTGAAAATGTGATTTGAAATTTACATTCCACACCATCAACAATCATATTTGTTAGAAGGAGATAACTATAAAAATAAAATAAATACTATAAATAAATAGTTAGCATTGATTTAGTGGATACTTACATTATTTAATTTTAATGTTTTATTTATTTAGGTTAGCCTTGGCAAAGCGGACATTAAATATAAAAAAATATTAAATTGGTCAACTTAGTGGATACTAATTATACAAAATAAAATAAATAAGACTAGCTTGATGATATCATGGGATGTTAACCTCATTTATTTTTAATACTTATATTTATTTAAGTCAGCATTGGCTAAGCCGATGCTAAGTTATATAATATGAATCTGTGTGTTGTGTGCAATCTTCATATTGAATATGGATTGTGATTCTTTTTAATATAAAGACCCAGATTTATAGATGAAAAATCTTTTTGTTCATAATTTTCTTCTCTCACTTTCTACATGAATCTCATTAGACTTATCTTTTTCATTTATATTCATAAATTTCATACATTCATATATTTCATTTACACCCATTTCTTTCATTCACATTCATCTCCTTCGTCCACACTTGTATTTTCCATCCATACATCTCCTTCCTCCACACTCATATTTTCCATCCACACATCTCCTTCATATACATTTTTTTCCTCATCTCCTTCATGCACGTTCTTCTCCTCATTTCCTTTATCCATTCTCATTTCGTTCATCCATTTCATCTTTAGTTACACTCATCTCTTTAATTCATTATAATTATTTATTTATTTTTTATTTGTATTATTTGAACATGAAGGTACCATATGTTTTTTTTAAATCATTGTAATTAGTGGTAGTCAAACTGACACAAAAATTTTAAAACAAATTGCCTTGCCTTTGCTTTAATTAAAAAAGAAAAGTATTTAAAACTTCGTAACTACTTCCGGTCGGTTAAGCCGACACTAGTTAGAGTCGACCTTCAAAATTTGACGCTAACAAATTAACATCCATGATTTTAGTGTCACATACACATACGAGCAAAACGGTTTTTGCTTGTTAGAGTCGACTTTTGGTCTATCCTATATACAGGAAAGCTATCTTTTATTTCTCAAGAAGTACATGTCTTCTTACACATGACTCACCTACTTTTAGGTTTCATACATTATGCTTCGTGGCTAAATCAATATCTACTTGTTTACAAGTTTCTACAAGCGCAGAATTAATATCTTTATTTTTGTCTTGAATTTTGCATCACAATTAATTAACTAAATATAGGTTTTAATACATTACACGAAATCTGGACTATTATTTTTTAAAAATTGTTAAAAATTATAAAACTAATTTGAATTTCTTTTAACAAATAATATTTTTGTTCGGATTTGTGTCGGCTATAAAGTTTACTCAATGTTAGATACTAATAGAGTCTGTTAATGTGACACAAAAGGTTAAGTGTTTTAAGAAAGTTAAAAAAATGTAAAATTATTTTTAACTTTTGTTAGTAAATAAATATTTGTGTTAGTGTTGAATTAACATCGACTTAACAAATACTATCTAAAATAAATTTTAAAAATAAATAAGGTTAGCATCAACTAAGTTGATCTTAATCTTATTTATTTTTCGTATTTATATTTATTTATGTTAGTATTGGTTAAGCTGATGCTAGTTTATATATTACGTTTACATGTACGTTTATGAAAACGAATATGAACCATACATTATTTGTAATCTAAAGACCTAGGTTTAAAGATGTCAAATCTCTCCACTCACAATTTTTTTCTTGCATTTTATATAAATCTCATCATATTTATCTTCTTTATTCACATTCATAAATCTTCTCATTATTCACACTCATCTCCTTCTGATAGGTTTATATATATATATATATATATATATATATATATATATATATATATATATTTTATATATATATATTTTTCACATATATGGTTTATGGTCTTTTACACTAAAACCTTAAGGCAATGTTGTTATGGGTCTTTATTCTTATAGTGTTTAACTTTGTCTATTTTATCCAATGTGGGACTTCATATATTTATATAACATTAGTCTTACACATATAAGACCTTAGACACCACTTTTACACCAAAACCTTAAGGCAATGTTGTTATGGGTCTTTATTCTTATATAGTGTTTAACTTTGTCTTTCCCTTCAGGTGTATGAGGGACCCCTTTGGTTATGGTTATATATATATATTTTTCACATGTGGGTTATGGTCATAGGCATAGTTATGGATATTGAGAGATTGTGGTTCTATATGATTATATGATATTAGTTTTACACATATAAGACCTTAGACACCACTTTTACACAAAAATCTTAAGGCAATGTTGTTATGGGTCTTATTCTTATATAGTGTTTAACTTTGTCTATTTTATCCAATGTGGGATTTTGACTCACACTTGGACTATTCCCAACACCTTCATACTCCTGTTCTTCATTCACATTCATATCCTCCATCCACTAATATTTTTATTTTATTTATTTTTTGAACATGGAGGTGTTGTACAAGAAATTTAGTTTTGAAATTATTGTCATTAGCGTCGGCCAAACCAACACAAATTAAACTTATATTAAAATAGTTTTTATTTAGTGTCAACTAAACTGTTTTAATTAAAAATTCAATCTAAATATTAATGATGAATTAACGTTGGCTAAGCCGATCTTGGTTAGAGTTGGTCTTCGAAAGCCGATGATAACAAAATAGTGTCCATAGTTTTAGGACTAATCCTAGCAAGTTTCTAGATTTTCTGGATCTGTTTTGTTGCAAACGCCTAAGAAATAATATGAGAACTATTTGCTTAATGTTTTCATTATTTGTATCATGAAATTTTGCATTTTGCATTTGTAAGATCTGGGAAAGTTGTAGCCCATAAAAGAACCAAAAATAACAAGAAATTAAGTGTCAGTTTTCAAGGAAGCATGGATGCAGTGGTCACAGCAACTACAGAAAGCGCACTGCAAATTGTTGGAGGTGCGGTCAAACGACATGTGGGCTACATTTTTAAGTACAGTGACAAATTTAAAGAGGTAAAACATTACATTAAGATGCTACGCAATGCTAAGAGCAGGGTACAAAATGAAGTTACTAAAGCGAAAATGAATGCGGAAGAAATTGAAGATGATGTTCAAGAATGGTTAAAACAGGTAGATGAAAAGATAGAAAAATATTCAAGTTTTATCGATGATGAATGCCATGAAAAGACGAGGTGCTCCTTTGGTTTCTTTCCAAATAACTTCCAGTTGAGGTATCGATTAGGAAGGAATGCTGCAAAGATGATAGAGGAAATCAAAGCAGATGAACTTTGGAATAAAAAGTTTGATAAAGTTTCATATCGGGTACGTCCATCCAACGATGCTGCTTTGGCAAACATTGGTTATGAAAGCTTTGCATCAAGAACCAAAACTATGAAAATGATTATGCAAGCATTGAAAGATTCTACAATTAACTTGATTGGACTTTACGGGGTTGGTGGTGTGGGTAAGACCACCTTAGTCAAAGAAGTTGCTAAGCAAGCAAAAGAAAAGAAGTTGTTCAACACGGTGGTTATGGCAAATGTAACAAGAAATCTAGACTTAAAGAAAGTTCAAGGACAAATTGCTGAGATGTTAGGAATGAAATTGGAAGAGGAAGCTGAGATTGTAAGAGCAGATCGCATTCGAAAGAGGATAATAGAGGAAAAAGAGAACACTCTTATAATCCTAGATGATCTATGGGATGGATTGGACATGAATAGACTGGGGATTCCATGTCGTGATGATGAGAATGCCATCCAACAATTAGGTTATTACAAGAAGATGGAAAGACAAGAGTTTTCTAACAATTTCAAAAGGATGGAGGAAAACATGAATAGACTGGGGATTCCATGTCGTGATGATGAGAATGACATCCAACAATTAGGTTGTTACAAGAAGATGGAAAGACAAGAGTTTTCTAACAATTTCAAAAGGATGGAGGAAAACATGTTGACCACTAATTTCACTAAAACGAAAAAAGAAAAGTTACTTGGTGATCATAAGCGATGTAAAATTCTTCTAACGTCTAGAAGTAAAGAAGTGATATGTAATCAAATGAATGTACCAGAGACATCCACATTCTTGATAGGAGTCATTGATGGTAAGGAGTCAGAGACTTTGCTTAAAAAAATGGCTGGAATTCACTTGCGGAATTCCATGTTTGATGGGAAGGCTAACGAAATCGCCAAAATGTGTGGTGGATTGCCTATAGCATTAGTTTCCATAGGAAGAGCACTAAAGAATAAAAGCTCCTTTGTATGGAATGATGTTTGTCGACAAATTAAAAAACAAAGTTTTACAGAAGCACATGAATCTATAGAGTTCTCGGTAAAGTTGAGTTATGATCATCTGAAAAATGAGGAGCTCAAGTGCATTTTCTTACAATGTGCTAGAATGGGAAGTGATGCTTTGATTATAGACTTGGTGAAATTTTGTTTGGGTTTAGGTGTTCTTCAAGGAGTCCAAACAATTAGCGAAACCAAATATAGAGTAAATGTGTTGATAGAAGAGCTAAAGGAGTCAAGTTTGCTAGTGGAATGTTACTCTACTGAGTGCTTCAACATGCATGATATTGTGCGTGATGTCGCTCTTTCAATATCAGCCAAAGAAAGGAATGTACTTTTCATGAAAAATGACATATTAGATGAGTGGCCTCATGAAGACGAACAAGCTAAGTACAGTGCAATTTTCTTACACTATTGTGATATTAATGATGAACTTCCTGAGAGTATATATTGTCCTAGACTTGAAGTCTTACATATAGATAATAAAAATGAATGTTTGGAAATACCAAACAATTTTTTTAAAGATATGATTCGTCTCAGAGTATTGATATTGACTGGTGTTAATCTATCATGCTTACCTTCCTCAATTAAAAGCCTAAAAAAATTGAGAATGCTTTGTTTGGAGAGATGCATTCTAGGAGAAAACTTAGAAATTATTGGAGAGTTAAAGAAACTACGAATTCTTACTCTTTCAGGATCCAATTTTGAATGTTTACCCCTAGAATTTGGACAACTGGATAAGTTGCAACTTTTTGACATAAGCAATTGTTCAAAACTAAGAGTAATACCTTCCAATATCATATCAAGGATGAAAAATTTGGAGGAGTATTATAAGAGAGACAACTTGATTACATGGGATTTTGAAAATACAATCCAAAGTGGAAATGCTAGTTTTTCTGACTTGAGGCATTTGAATCGATTAAGAAGTGTAGAAATACACATTCCAAGCATAGATGATTTTCCTCAGAATGTGTTCTTTAATAAGTTGGATAGTTACAAGATTGTGATTGGAAAATTCAACATACTTACACAGGGAGAATTCAAAATGCCTGACAAGTATGAAGTAGTGAAGTTTTTGGCATTGGATCTAAAAGAAGATGTTGACATTCATTCTAAAAAATGGGTTAAGATGTTGTTCAAAAGTGTAGAAAATTTGTTACTGGGAGAACTCAATGACGTGCATGATATTTTGAATGAACTAAACGTTGAAGGATTTCCAAATTTAAAGCATTTATTCATTGTAAATAACTCTGGCATTCAACACATTATAAACTCAAAGGAGGAGTTGCATCTGCTATGTGCTTTTCCCATATTGGAGTCCATGTGTCTATACAAACTGGAGAATATGGAGAAAATATGTGACACTCAACTTGCAGAAGCCTCTTTCTGCAGATTAAAAATCATCAAGATTAAAACATGTGATAAGTTGGAAAATGTTTTCACATTTTCCATGGTCAGATCCCTCACCATGCTTGAACAAGTTGAAGTATGTGCATGTGATTCTTTGAAGGAGATAGTTTCTGCTGAAAGACAAACTAGCACAACCAGTGACAACAAGATAGAGTTTCCTCAGTTGCGATTTTTAACATTACAATGTTTACCAACATTTTCTTCTTTATATTCCAATGACAAGTTGACTTGTAGTGCACAGTTATTGCAAAATCAAGTGCCAGACAAGAATAAAGATATTACCACTGATGCTTGCTTTGCACTCTTCAATGAAAAGGTTTGTACAAAATATCATCTTAAATGCTTCCTTTACTTTACCGTAATGATATATAATATTTATTTTGACACATTGTTCCTCTAGAAGTAATAATTAATTGGGCTTTTATAAGTCTTGATATTTCTACTGGGTATACCGATTTCTTTCTTCTTTTTTTTTAAATGGAAATAGTTATGGCTGAAACATTATGTTCTTACAGGTTTCAATTCCCAAATTAGAATCGTTGCAGTTGTCTATGATCAACATCCACAAGATATGGAGTGATCAATCTTTGCAATGTTCTGAAAATTTGACTACATTGAATGTTACAGATTGTAGTAATTTAAAATATTTACTGTCAATCTCCATGGCTGGATGTTTGGTGAATCTCCAAAACCTTCTTGTTAGTGAATCTGAAAAGATGGAGAATATATTCTGCCCAGAAGATCCAAAGGTATGTGAATTCGTTTCATGGAAATTAAATTTCACTATAATTTATAATTTAATTGCACAAACCGTAGACTTCTTTTATTTGATCAACTATCAACCTTTTTCCTCCGCAGAAAAATATTGATGTTTTTCCCAAGTTGAAGAATATGCAGATCATTTGCATGGAGAAACTTGAAACCATTTGGCAGCCCCATATTGGTCTCAATTCCTTCCATAATTTGGATTCTTTGATAATAAGAGAGTGTCACAAACTAGTTACGGTTTTTCCTAGTTATATGATGCAAATACTTCAGAGCCTTCAAACATTGAACATTATTAATTGCGAGTTAGTTGAAATCATATTTGATTTTGGAAATATTCCGCAAACTTATGATAGGAATGAAACAAACTTGCATAGTGTGTATATCAAAATGCTTCCAAATTTGGTGCACGTATGGAAGGATAACACCAGAGAAACAAAATATAAAAATCTGAAAAGAGTAGATGTTCGGGATAATCCAAATCTAAAATATCTCTTTCCACTTTCTATTGTCAATGACTTAGAAAAACTGGAAGTACTTAACATATGGAATTGCGGTGCAATGAAGGAGATTGTTGCTGGGGATAAAGGTTCAAATGAAAATGCTATCACTTTTAAATTTCCTCATCTAGATGTTCTATTGTTTCAACAATCACCTGAACTTGAGAATTTCTACCGGGGAGCTCACACTGTAGAGTGGCCATTATTGAAGAAGTTGGCGATAACCAATTGCTTCAAATTGGAAGGGATCCGTACAAAAATAGAAAACTCACAAGGGAAATCAATTGGTTTAGCTACAGAAAAGGTAAGAAATAATAGGGCTGGACAAAGAATTGTATAGAAGTTAAAAGCAACTTTTATTACAGATGTGGATGTCATTTATTTTTAAAAGAGATATATAATATGATATCCTTTGATATTGATAAATCCTTTTAATAATCTCTTTTTCTAGGTGATATACAACTTAGAATGGATGTTAATGAACTTGGGCGAAGGGGGGATGTTTCAAAAGTATGCTGTCAGTGTTCCGAGAATGCACAAACTTCAATCACTTGTTACCTGGGGATTGAAGAATACTAAAATTCTTTTTCAGATGCTTCATAGACTTCCTAATTTGGAAAAATTAACATTGGCAGGTTCTTCCATGAAAAGAATTTGGACTCCTGAAAGCCTCATTTCACATGAAAAAATAGGTGTTATGCAACTTAAGGAGTTGGAATTACTTCAATTATGGTGTTTGGAGGAGATAGGTTTTGAGCATGACTCCCTTCTACAAAGCATTGAGCGCTTAGTCATTGTTGAATGTTTGAAATTGATAAATTTAGCATCAACCTCAATATCATTCACCTCATTAACATATTTGGAAGTGAGTGATTGTAGTGGGTTGAGGAATTTAATGACATCTTCAAGTGCTAAAAGCTTAATTCAACTCACAACTATGAAGATAAGCTTTTGTCCCATGATGGTGGAAATCATTGAAGAAAATGAAGAGGAAAAGGTAGAAGAAATTGAGTTTAGACAATTAAAAGTTTTAGAATTGGTGTCTTTACAAAATCTCACAAGTTTCTGCTCTTCAGATAAATGTGACTTAAAGTTCCGATTACTGGAAAACTTAGTAGTGAGTGGATGCTTTAAAATGTCAAAATTCTCTAAAGTTCACAAAGCTCCAAATTTACAAAAAATACATGTTGTTGCTGGAGAAAAGGACAAATGGTATTGGGAAGGTGATTTAAATGGCACCCTACAAAAAATGATCACATACAAGGTATGCATTAGAGTATTTATCTTTCATTTCATTCAAAATATTTTTTTTTTTCTAAATTTTCTACAATTGGGTAATAATGTGTTACAAAATATACAGAGAAAAGGAAATCAAGTTAGTGCAAAGTAACTTATATCCTCACCCCTTCTTTTTTATACTAAAGTTACTTGCCTCTAACACGTGAGTTTGAGCTAATGAATATAAAAGAGTATGAGACCAATAAAGATTACTATTCTAGAATTAAAGAATTAGTTAATCAAATAAAATCATTCAGGAAAAATATTCATGATGAGAAAAGTTTCCAAAATTCTAGTTTGTATATTCCCCATGAACATGACAATAATTGAATAACACAAGGATCTATCTACCTTAATGGTGAACTAATAGGCCTCCTTCAAATAGATTTTTTTTTTTCTTAATTACAAATAGTGTGAATCCAAAACACTTTATTGTTTAAATGTATTTGGCTTTTCAGATAGACTCTTTATTTTGTTTTCTTTGGCATTTATTTAGTTTACATACACACCTGATGTTGAGTTTCTTGGCTTTCAAGGCTCATTTTGAATATTCAAAGCACATGGAACTTGTGGAGTATCCCGAGTTAACAAGAGTTCGGCATGGGAAACCCATCTTTCCAGACAACTTCTTTTGCTGTTTAAAAACACTGGAATTCGTTGCAGCAAGTAAAATACAGATTGTAATTCCATCTTATGTACTTCCTTACATGAAGAACATAGAAGAACTGAAAGTCAATAGTTGTGGTGCAGCGCAAGTAATATTTGATATAGTTGACACTGAAACCAGGCACAAGTCAATAGTCTTTCTTTTGAAGAGACTTACTTTAGAAAGCTTGTCAAATTTGGAATGTGTATGGAACAAAAATCCTAAAGGAATTGCCAGCTTTCCCAATTTGCAAGAAGTTGTTGTTAACAGCTGTGACAGCTTGAAATCTTTGTTCCCTTCATCCCTTCCAAGAAATCTTGGGAAGCTTAAGACACTTCGAATAAGCTGGTGTAACAAATTGGAAGAAATTGTTGGAAAGGAAGATGCAATGGAACATGGAGTAAGTGAAACGTTTGAATTTCCTAGTTTACTCTCACTAAATCTTCTTCATTTGCCACGACTTAGTTGTTTTTATCCTGGAAAACACCATCTAGAATGCCCCAGATTAGAAACCTTATACGTGCACGTTTGCTCTAAGTTGAAGTTATTCACATCAGAATTTCATTGCCACAAAGAAACAGTTATACACAGTGATCAAAATATTGTTCCAATTATGCGTCTACAGCAACCCCTGTTCTCGGTTGAAAAGGTGACTAAGCATGGCACAAGGAATTTATTCTTCCTTTTATTTTCGTTATTTTCCTCCTAACTGTCTCCTTGCATTTTCTTTTGAATTTATTTGTCCTTAATTGCTAGGTTGTTCCGAAGCTTAAGGAGTTGAACGTGAACGAGGAAAACATTACCTTCTTGAGCGAAGCACATTTGCCACGAAACCTCCTTTGCAAATTAAGTATTCTCTATGTAATCTTTGAGGGTTATGACAATAATAAAGGTACTTTGCTATTTGATTTCCTTCACAAGGTACCCAATTTAAAGAAACTTCTCGTGAGTGGGTGCTATGGTCTAACGGAGATATTTCCCCATGAAAAACTCCAAGTTCATGACGGAATACTTGTGGGATTAGAGTTAGAGCACCCATGGGTAAAGTCATTATCTGAAAAGCTTGAATCATTAACACTTAATAATTGTCCTCGGTTAGAGAAATTAGTACCTTGTGATGTATCTTTCGTGAATTTGAAAGAATTGATTCTGACACATTGTAAAAGGATGGAGTATGTATGTACATTTTCAACTGTGAAAAGTATGGTGCAACTTGAAAGGCTAGATATCCAAGGTTGTGAATCAATGAAAAAAGTTGTAAAAGAAGAAGATGAAAACGCTTTTGATGAGATCATATTTGGACGTCTTAGAGAGTTAATACTGATTTCCTTACAAAGACTAGAATGCTTTTATATGGGGAATGCCACTTTACAATTCCCATGTTTGCCATTAGCTAGAGTGGCTAAATGCCCCAACATGAAAACATTCTCTAAAGGAATCATAAATGCCCCATCGTTTTTGGGTGTTGTGACATCAAAGGAGGTTTGGGATTGTCAGTTTGATGATGACATCAACACAACAATGGAGAGGTTGTTTCACGAACAGGTACCAAATTCATCTGTCAAATATAATTATTTGCTTATTTACAACATTTCCCTTCAAATGGGCCCCATCCATGTGAAAATTCTAACAGGTTTTTGAGTGACGATTAATATGTGTTTTCAGAAGATCATTACTAAAACAATTATTTTGCACTCAGGTGGAAAGGTTCGCATGCGATATACAACATTTGAGATTTGGTTATCACCCTCAATTAGAAGAGATATGGCTTGGTGTAGTTCCTATGCCAAGTGAAAATTGTTTCAACAATTTGAAATATTTAATTGTGTTTGAATATGAAAACTTATCCCATGTCATTCCTTTTTATATACTTCCATTATTACGCAACTTGCAAGAGATCCATGTAGTCAACTGCCAATCTGTTAAGGCGATATTTGATATGAAAAATATGGGAGCAGACAATAAACCAGCTTCTAAGTATTCTCTTCCTTTGAAGAAATTGATTCTCAATCGTTTGCCAAATCTGGAGAGTGTCTGGAATCTGAATGTTGATGAAATTATCGGTCTTCAAGACTTGCAAGAAGTGTACATTTATAAATGTCAAAGACTTAAAAGTTTGTTTAGATCATCAGCGGCCAATCATCTTGTTATTCTTTTTGTGAGAAATTGTCCAAGCCTGGAGGAAATTTTTGTAGAAGATGAAGCAGCCTTGAAGGGAGCAACTAAAGAGCTCATTTTCCATTGTCTGACCTCAATAACTCTATGGAAATTGCCTGAGCTCAAGTATCTCTTCCCTGGAAAACACTCCCTAGAATGGCCAATGCTATCACGTCTTAATATATTTCATTGTGACAAGTTGAAATGGTTTACAATTGAACATCATAGTCAAGTTGCAGATCATCAACTTGATTTTTCAAATGATGAGCAAGCCATTTTCGTTGCTGAAAAGGTATTAAAACAATTGACAGTGTCAAAATTAAATTTTCATACTTTATATCCTTTACTAATACAATATCAAAACTTTATTCATAAAATGAGTTGGATCTTATTGTTATCTTTCTCTGTATTTGCTTTGAATAAATTCTAGATCTTTCCAAACTTGGAGGTTTTGTCACTCACAAAGGAAGATGTCACGGTGATATCGCATGGATTGTTTCAGGGAAAGGCAAATCCTCAAATTGTAATGCTTTCATAGCTCTTTCTTGTTTAGACATCATTACAGCTATTGCATATATTTTTGTCATCTTTTTCTCACTTGGTTACCTTTTGTTGCTTTTCTCATTAGTTATACCCTTCTGTTTCGTGAATCTTATTTTTCTTAGTTGCTTTGATTCCTAGGCTATCCATGACAGGGAGCATCAAACAATAACTAAGGAAGAAGCTGTGATTGGGCAAGGACAATTCGATACAGATGCTGCAAACCTTCTGCAAAATTTGAAATATCTCCAATTGCAATGTTATCATGCGGAAGATGAGTCAAATACATTATTCTCAAGTGGCTTAATTGAAAAGATACCAAACCTTAAAACACTGAAAGTTCTTTGTTCGACCTTCAATGAAATATTCACCTCCCAAAAACCTAATGCTGATTGTGCCAAAATTGTTTTAAAGCTAAAAGGCTTATATTTGGATACTCTCAAAAGGCTTAGTTCCATAGGGTTGGAGCACTCATGGGTAGAACCATTACTTAAAACACTAGAAACATTGGATGTAGGGTTATGCCCTTGCCTGAAAATCCTAGTGCCATCCAATGTGTCCTTTTCAAATCTTATAAATTTGACTGTTGATGGATGTCATGGATTAGTATATTTGCTCACACTCTCAACAGCCAGAAGTCTAGGTCTTCTCAAGAACCTGTCCGTACAAGATTGTCAAGCAATAGAGGAAATAGTGTCCAAAGAGGGTGATCATGAATCCATTGAGGATGAGATAATATTTGGACAGCTCCGAACCTTGTCCCTTCAATTTTTACCAAACTTTGTAGGATTTCACACAGGCACTTCCAAGTTCATATTCCCATTGTTGTCTCAAATGAATTTGATGGGATGCCCCCAAATGAAATATTTCTTCGAGCATGATTTGCGTCAATTCGTACCTTCCAACTTTGCGACTTTGTAGAAGGTATTAACCATTTAACCAAATACTCGTGGTCGGAGACTGCATGCATGTTACATCTATTCATTTTACCCCTACACTTTTCCTTAATTTTCGGAAATCAATAAATGTTACTACTTATTACACGATGCTTAGTTATAATGAAATTCATCAAGGTCATCATCATTCAGCTTTGTTTAAATGCATCCAAAAAGTATTAAATATTCTACTTAATCTTTATATGTAGTTCCTCTGAACTAACCTTTTACAATGTTTTCCAGTTTCTGTCTAATTTTCATGGACCATTCAATTGTACAGTCTTACTGGCTGCAACGTGTGCAAGTTTTCTTTCCTATTTGATACGGTACACACTATATCATTGCATAAATATTGATATTGTGATTTTTTATTTTTATTTTTGCCTAACTTCCCCTTTCCCTTTATATGAAACACTGCTTGAAATTGATATTAAAGACAATGATTAAGTGTGCACAAAAATATTGATAACTTAATTCCAACAATGAAAATTTCCAAACTAACAATGTAATACATTCTGAAATATGTTAAAAGATATATTCGCCAATATGCTCCCGCTTCAATCAGGAAATTTTTATTCTTTTTTCTTTTCAAATTTTAAAAAATATATATATATACACACACGTCATCTCACTTATCTTGATTCACACTCACATATTTCGTTCATATTCATCTCATTCATCCTCATTAATTTTTTTCATCCACACACATCATCTTTGATCTACATTTGTTTCTTCATCCAAATTCTTCTTCTCATCTTCATTCATATTTATCTTCATTTACAAACTATAAATTTTTTTATATTATTTGAACATAGAAATACTATACAATTACTTTTAAGTGATTGTCATTACATCGGTTTAGTTGATGTTAAATTAAATAAACTTTAAAATAAAATGCATTAGTGTTGGCAAAGTTGACACTAAACTACTTTAATTAAAAAGTTAATTTAAAAATTAGTGATGAATTATCATCGGCTAAGCTGATACTACTTAGAGTTTGCCTACAAAAGCCGACACTACTTAGAGTCTGCCTACAAAAGCCGACACTAATAAATTAACATCCACGGATTTAGAGTCACATATGTGTGCGATTTAGCATAAGTTTTTGCTTGTTTAGCCTTGGATTTTGACAAACGTTGTGTAAGGTCCACTTATTTATGCTCTTTATGTTTAAGGGTCTAGCCTTAACTGTTGGGCCTAAGGCCAACCCATAGGGCCCCAAAACCCCTTTTCCAGTCCTAACCCTTTCATTTTGTTCACTTTGCAAAAGCAGCTCCTTCACTCACTCTCTTTTTTTCTCCAACAGAGCTCTGTTAGGGTTTGGCCCCCGTTCTTTGTCAAGCTAGTTAAACTCCATTTTATTCCACGTAAGTTGGTCCTTAACCCATACTTTCTCTTCTCTAGCTTTATTTTCGTGGTTCCAACTAGGGTTCATCGTAGTAACCTTATTTTTGTTCTGGTGTTAGTATTTTCAGCTTACCAAGTTGTTCCTGGAATTGTGGGGCTCCTCTGTAGGCTGCCTATGTTGTTAGCTAGCATCTGTCCAGGTAAGGGAAGCTAGAGTTTCATTGTTTTTACATTATTTTTCCTGATTGGATCTGTCTATGTTATGGGTGCTTGATATGTATGTTGAATGTGTGATAATATACTGTTTGTGCTCATGGTGTTGTTGGAATCTGGTTTGGCATGCATGATAGCAAGTGGGTTCTGCTGAACTCGCCCAGGCGAGCTGGGTGCTCGCCCAAAACAAAAAGCTCTCGCTTAAGCGAGGAGCTCTCGCCTGAGCGAGAACAGCAGCAACTCACCCCCTCGTTGTTTCAAGGACTCGCCTAAGCGAAGGCCTCTCGCCTAAGCGAGATGGGCTAGCTTGAGCGAGACCTCGATGTGCCCTCTGTTTGTAGTCTCACCCAGGCGAGAGTTGGTAGCTTGAGCGAGGGGTTCCTCTCGCCTGAGCGAGAACTTCTTAGCCTGAGCGAGATTGACAGAGTTGATTGGATACGTGTATGTTTCACATGATTGGATGATTTGTTGCTTTAAAAAGTTTAAGTAAGATGCCTTGTATGATTTATATGATATAATGGGACTGGAATTGATGAGCTTGGTATGAATAAGTGCATGAATCATGATTGGTTGATTTGTTGGATATTGGCATGTGATTGTTATGCTTGATAAATCTATGGTTGGTTGGTGAGACATGACTATGGTATGAGATTGACGTAATTTTGTGAAACTCTTGGTAGGATCTCGTGGTAGTGCCGTATGTGATGGACATAATTCCATGAACCCCTTGGTAAGGTTTCATGGTGGTGTCGTAGTGTATATAATTAGGTAAGGATTCAAGTGGTGAGAGTAGTAGGAGGCCCTAGTCTTTGTCAAGATAATGGTCTTCGACGTTTGAAGGTTAACCTTGTGCGTGGTAGGGTAAAACCCATTGGCAATGGCTCTGCAGAGCAGTAGAGGCCACCACAAGTGCAAACATCCAGTGAATCCGACCGATTATATGTATCCGGATAAATTGAGTCTTAGAGTCTTGTTTGCTATCACATGCTTGGTTGATTGATGTGTACTTGCTTTTAAATTGCATGCTTAATTATGATAAAAACTCTTTTACTCTAGCTTACTTTTCTTGCTTGTGTTTTTATTCTGGTGTGGTTTTTCCTTTTTGCAATGATCACCAATTTCTTGGTGTGAGTAGATATGGGAATCCTGGTGATCGTAGTGACGATGGGAATGTTGCAGCTTAGTCAGTCATGTTTCGATGTTGGCCTCATGTTTGAAGGGCCTTCGTTATATTGTAATCGCTTACTCTATGAGCAAGCTTTTGAATGTCGGTTGAACCTTTTATATTTCGTTCATGGCATTCTGATGTGCCTTAGTCTTTCCTTTCAAGTATATTTTGGATAACTGTAATAATTGATACATATACTTCATGATGTTGCTCTTTATATTATACTAGTATTTTTACCCGTGCAACGCACGGGATATCGAGTTTTAAAATTAAAAATTATAGTATATTTATTAAATTAATTTAAAATTATAAAAGTATAATTAAATTTAATATAAATTTTATTTTATAAAATTCAATAATAATATTTTAATTGATTTTATAATAAAAATGTATTTAAGTTATTTATATATATTTTTAATAAAATGTATTA
>Ga0214542_1001357_pt1 | contig 49977 bp, 37 predicted proteins | sample CNSS1metaG_FD_160096 | JGI IMG/M metagenome (GOLD analysis project Ga0214542, IMG submission 160096) | Root nodule microbial communities from cowpea collected in UCLA plant growth center, Los Angeles, California, USA - CNSS1 | ecosystem: Host-associated > Plants > Roots > Nodule | place: USA... | reverse complement strand
TATATATATAAATTAACAAACTTGCTCAACGAGCCTAATTTATCATCAACGAGCTAGTTCAAGGAAGGCACTAAAAACTAAATTGTTCACTCAACGAGACTGTAACATAATACAAAATGATTCGCCCGAGTCAGACTCGTCCAATGACCAATCCTCCCTTCACTCTCTACCAAAGTTGCTTAGCGAGAGTAAGATTGTCTAGCGAGCATACCTCCCTTAACTCTTTGATTACAAAATAAAAATTGTGCATTATGTTAAAAATTAAATCATGAAAAAATATTTTAATTATTAAAATAACTTAATTACAGGAACGATTTTGCATTATTACAGGAATGATAGCGTAATTATAGGGATTATATATATTAATTATAGATACTCTTTTTTGTATATATTTTTGTTCTTCCTTTCAATAAAATACAACACAAAATTCCTTTTATTTGTTTCCTTTATATGGTATCAAAGCAGGAACGATCCTCTGCTCAATCATTCATTTTTTTTATTTTCCTATCCTTGTTTCCATGGCTAACGATGGAAAATAACCAAATTCCAATAGTTCTTATTTTCTCCATCATTCTGACCATCCCAAGATGATTCTTGTTTCAAAACCTCTAGATGGAGACAACTTTCCGACTAGGCGTAGAGCCATGGTCATCTCTTTAAATGCAAAATCCAAATTTGGTTTTTTTTATGGAACTCTCAAGGCTCCCTCTATGGAAGACAAACCAGAAGAATATGCTGCATGGAAAAAATGCAACGACATGGTATTATCTTGGATCTTTAATTCTTTGACACCTGGTATTTTAGATAGTGTTATTTTCTATGACACTGCTCATGAAGTTTGGGAAGATCTTCAAAATTGTTTATCTCAAAGTCATGCACCACAAACTTTTCAGATTGAGGGAGACTTAGCTTGCTTGACTCAAGATCAAATGACAGTCCAACCTATTACACGAACTTCAAGAAATTATGGGATGAGTTAGGCTCCTATAGTAATATGCACTTATGGAGCAGACAATAAAAGGCGCAAATTGAAGCAGTTTCTTATATGGTTGAATAAGTCTTATAGTGTTATTCGTGGTCAACTTCTCTTAATGAATCCATTGTCTACTGTTACACAAGCTTATTCTTCCATCATTCAAGAAGAAAAGCAATGACATTTGGGAACCACACGTGACACAACAGAAGCATCAATCATGGTTTTCAAAAGAATGAACCAACAGCCCTTGTTGTTCGCCACAAACAAGGTCCCCCTTCTCGTTTTAATTCATCTAATCGAAAGTCGTTGCATTGTTCTCAATGTGATAGAGATCATCATACAAAAGAAACATGTTGAAAGCTACACGGTTATCCTCCTAAACAGCCAAGTCATGGATTCACCTAGAATGCTTATTCTAAGCCCAATGGGAATAGTCAATTTCAGCAAATAATGTCACAGCAACTTCAATGATGCAACAATTGCAGTCCACAATGAATGGATTAACTAAAGTACAACTTCAACAGATGTTGTCTATTATGCAGGGTAATGCATCATCTCCGTCAACTAATCCTAAGGTCAACAATGCCAATGTTCCTTTAGGTTTGTCACCACCCAAACTTATAATTGATAGTGGGGCCACCGATCACATTATTTCTTCACCAACCTTGCTTATGAACAGTAAAGAAAACACTTCTTTACCACCAGTTTCTATGCCAAATGGTAATCAGGCCCCTATTATCTCTATTGGAATTTTACCTTTAAGTCCAATTGTTTCTTTAACAAATGTGCTTGAGGTACCATCTTGCAAAGCAAATTTGATGTCAGTAAGTCGGGTCACAAGAGATTTAAATTGTTCAATAACTTTTTTTCCTTCTGGGTGTATTTTATAGGATTTGATGACGAGAATGACAATTGGTTTGGGTAAACAATAAGGTGGACTCTATTACTTGGCTGCAATGACATCAAATAAGTCCCCTACTCTCATTCCATCACTTGCAGCCCATGCCACCAAGTCATCTCCTTCTTCAAACACTTCTACTACCTTATGACATCGATGACTAGGACATACATCTCCATCTAGATTAAATTTCATTGCTAAAACTTTGTTAAACTTCTCTTTAGAGTCAAATAAAATTTGTGATGTTTGTACTCTTGCAAAACAGACACATCTTCCTTTTCCAAATAGCTCAATTTCTTCCATTAAACCTTTTGAATTACTTTATTGTGATATTTGGGGATCATATAAAGTTCCTTCTCTTTCTGGTGCTCGACATTTTTTACTATTGTGAATATTTTTCTCGCTTCACTTAGATTTTTTCATGCATCATAAAAGTGAAACCCAACATCTCCTTACCAACTTCTTCTCTTTTGTCAAAACTCATTTTAATACCAATATAGCCAATATTCGGGTTGACAATGGGAGGGAATTTTTTTCCATGCGAGATTTTTTTACATAACAAGGAACAACTTACCAACACTCTTGCACTTACACACTACAACAAAACAGAGTTGTCGAGCGTAAGCATAGACATATCCTTGAGTCAAAACACATTCTTCATTTTCAAGCTCATTTTCCCTTACATTTTTGGCATAATGTGTTTCCACTGTTGTCCATATTATTAACAGGTTGCCTACGCCTCTTTTATCACGTCAGACACCTTTTGAGCGCCTATATGGTAAACTCCCTTCTTATTCACACATTTGAGATTTTGGATGTCTTGCTTATGCTACTAATGTCCATGTTTCTCATAAGTTTGCTCATCGTGCCCAAAAATGTGTTTTCTTGGTTATCCTCTTGGCCAAAAGGCTTACAAGTTATATGATCTTGAAACCCACCATGTCTTCACTAGTCGTGATGTTGTCTCCCATGAGGGTATTTTTCCATATGAATCCATTAACACTTCTTTCACCACCATAGACCTTGTCATACCTAATGTTGTCTCAGATAATCCTTCGTTTACGACTCTTCCATACACTCCACCACCACTTACAGAAAACACAATTTGTCTCCCACTAATTCCCCACTCGTGGTTCCCTTGCATCATTCTCAACGATCTCATGGTCCTCTTGCAACTTTACGAGATTATATTTGCAATCAGGTAGTGTCCCTTCTCATATTTTCTAAATAAAGGTACACAATATTCTCTCTACAATTTTATCTCTTATGATTGTTATACCCCTCAACATCGGTCATTTATTGTTACTATTACTAATGATATTGAACCTACATGTTATGAACAAGTTGTTTCTCACACTCATTGGCAAGAGGCAATGTAATCCGAATTGGCTACTTTGGAGGCCAATAATACTTGGTTTATTACAACTCTTCCTCTTGGAAAGAAGGCTATTGGTTGTCGTTGGGTGTATAAAATCAAGCACAAATTTGATGGTTCTTTTGAACGATATAAGGCATGTCTTGTTGCCAATGGATATACACAACTAAAAGGTATCGATTATGATGAAACTTTTTCACCTACTGCTAAAATGGTCACAATCCATTGTTTATTAGCTTTGGTTGTTGCTCAACATTGGTCTCTTCATCAGTTTGATGTCCATAACGTTATTCTTCATGGTGATCTTTCCGAAGAAATCTATATGTCCCTTCCTATAGGTTTTCAATGATAGGGGGAGGATCTTGTGTGTCACCTCATCAAGTGCTTATATAGATTAAAACAAGCTTTTCATCAATGGTTTGCCAAATTCTCTATAGCTATTCAGGCTACTTGTTTTATTCTATCAAAAGCAGATTACTCACTACTTACATGTACAAAAGGCAAGTCATTTACAACTTTATGGATTTATGTCGATGATATTCTCATAATTGGTAATGACCCTATTGCAATATCTAGTCTTAAACAATTCTTATACAATCATTTTCGGATAAAAGATTTGGGTGATCTTAAGTTTTTCTTGGGTATTGAGGTCTCTCATTCTAAAAAAAATGTATTTTCATATCACAAAGAAAGTACACTTTGGAAATTATCAAAGATGGTGGGTATCTTGGAGTTAAGCCCATGGATTTTCCCATGGAACAAAATACAAAGCTTTTCGATGAAGGGGAATTATTAAAGGACCCGTCAGTATATAGGCGAGTTGTTGGTCGCTTAATTTATTTGACAATTACTCGTCTTGATATCACCTATGCGGTGCACATACTAAGTAGATTCATGCACGCTCTATGCAAGCCTCATTTGAAAGCTACAATGTGGGTGCTACAATATTTAAAGAATAATTCAGGTCAAGGTTTGTTTTTTCCTTCACAAAATGATTTATCTTTGCGCGCTTTTTGTGATTCAGATTGAGGAGGTTGCCCTATATCCCAAAAATCAACTACAGGTTATTGTGTTTTTTGGGATCCTCCGTCATCTCTTGGCGAACAAAGAGGCAGAAGACAATTTCTCTATCTTCAACAGAAGCTGAATATAGAACATTGACGGGTACTTGTTGTGAGTTGACTTGGTTATGATCATTGTTGAAAGATTTACGAATATTGCATCCTAAACCGACATTATTGTATTGTGACAATAAAACCCCCTTACACATTGTGGCTAACCCATTATTTCATGAAAGAACTAGACACATAGAAATGGATTGCCACTTCATTTTCGTGATAAGATTCAAGATGGTTCAATTGCAACAAAATATGTACCTTCCGCTGAACAACTTGCTGATGTGTTCACTAAACCACTGGGAAAAGAAGCTTTCTCTACCATGAAGCGCAAGTTGGGAATTCTTGATATTCACTCTCCAACTTGAGGTGGAATGTTAGAAATTAAATCATGAGAAATTATTTTATTTATTAAAATAACTTAATTACAGGAATAATTTTACATTATTATAGGAATAATAGCGTAACCACAGGGATTGTATATATTAATCATAAATACTTTTTCTTGTATATATTTATGTTCTTCCTTTCAATACAATACAACACAGAATTTCTTTTATTTGTTTCCTTTACACATTATGACATGGTTAAGTTTAATTTTTTATAAAAATGCAATTTTTATGAATTAATTAGTACAGTTGAAGAGCTTTGTGTAGTTGACTTTATTTTAGTCATATCTAAATACAAAAGAACAAGAAGTAGCCTCTTTAGTTTAGCTAGTTAGAAATTTTAACGACCCAACATAAAAACATAAAATAAGTAGTCTAATTGTGTGGAAAAGTGTGTAGAAAAGTAGAAAACACAATTGTTTAAATTTTGTAATTGTTTATTCATTAATTATATGATATTTTAGACAAAGCTTACATTAGCAGGACAAGCTGTCTTTGGTGGAGGTGGAGGACACTTGATGTACTCCGGGACAGGGTTTTTGTTCAAACATAGCCTTATTTCAATTAAGTCCCCCTTTGTACATATTAGTTGTGGTTCAGCACCAACTTGTGATGTATGTATGGCTGTGATGAAATGTTGAATATCGTAAGTGTTGCCATGTAATATATTTGCATGTTTGAGTATTTGTTGGAGATCGTTCCTTGTATATATATCTAACGTGTGTGTGAAATAATCCAATTCTGACATGTGAGAACACGTTCCATGTTTCTTCCATTCATAATTCCAGAAGTGACTATTGTTTGAATTATAACTTGGCCAATCTTGATTAAGTTTAAGAACTATTCCATGAATCTAATAAAAGAAAAAAAAAAGAAAAAGTCATTTTATGAATATAATGTCAAAATAATATTATTAAGAAATAGAAAGCTTACCAAAGTAGGATTTAGGTTAGAACTTAAGCAAAACGCTGGTTGATGCGTGGTGTAATTAGATGGCCATAAACCATGTATAGTAAACTTTAACGGTTTCGGTTTTGTGGCATCACAAACATTATGGGTACAAAAACCTGCTGGCCAAGTTTGTGCGATGGTCCAATAATCAAATCCTATTACCGAACCATAAAAGAAGAGGGAAAAGACGAATGTAACTTTCAAATAACTCATTGTGAAATTCATGGAAAATGATACTCTAATCATCTTAATTTATAGTGCCAAAACTTCATTAATTTTTCTTAATTCATACCAATCAATCTTCTCTTCTGGCCAATTTAACTTCCTAATAAAAGTCTTCTCTAACGTTCATAATTATTCACTAGTTGATGTTTCATAATCAAACCAAATTAAATTCCTTCAAACCATTACAAGTACGTTCACTCTTATTAGTTTTATGCTCATTTTGTTAACAAATTTATAACGTATCTACTATTTTACAAATAACGGTTTATGATGATTTATTATTCTTTATGGTGATTGGATAATAATGGTTTAAAAATATTTTTTGCTTCTTATTCTAAATATTAGGAATTAGTTTAAACAAATTTACTAAGAGTATGCTTATCTACCCCTCAAAAATGATCAATAGGCCTTTAAATATTCATAAAATAAATGTATATCTTTTTATTCTATTTTTATGTACAAATATTATGAATTTGGGTTTTAATCATATACATTACAACAACAAAATATCTTATTAACAACAAATTTTAGTGACAAAAAAATTGTTAGCCATTACACTAACCAATTTTGTGTTGGTATCTAAATTGTTCATTATAATAATTAACAATTTTTTATCTTTGTAATTGGTTATTTATGAATGAGATATTTTCTTGTAGTGGTAATGAGATTAAAAATGATTTAATAACAATGATCTTCTTGTTATTTAAAGAAAACAAAATATTTAAATACACTACTTCAATAAATTTGTGAGTTTAGACATAACGTTATTATTCTTTTAAAATTAGACTACACTTAAAAGTCGTAATTATTATTCTTTTAAAATTAGATTACACGTAAAAGTTGTAATTATAATAGTTTAAGTAATGTCATTGGTATTATTTTATTCTTAAAATGAATAATAAACGAAACGCTTATAATAGTCTTTTGTTATTAGTCTTCTACATTTTATAAAATCATGCTTCAATTAAGGACATTAAAATTAAATCATTCAACAATTTTAGAAAAGGACCGTGTATTAAGACCAAGAATTTAGTTTTTGTAAATTGCATTATTACATGGTTGAGTTTAATATTTACATAAAAGAATGCAGTTTTTATGGATTAATTATTACAAAATAAAGTTGAATTCATTTTACCCACACCTAAATACAACGGAACAAGAAGTAGTCTCCTAGTTAATAATTTTAAAGGACCCAACATAAAATAACTTATCTAATTGGGTAGAAAAGTGTACAACACAATTATTTAAATTTTATAAATGTTTATTCATTCATTATACTATATTTTTCATTATATTATATATCTATATATATATATATATATATATATATATATATATATATATATATATATATATATATATTAAACTGTAGCGTGTTAAAGACGTTTTATTTTTATTTTTTTCATTTATGATTTTAGAAGTCCATGTTTCTCCTATAATTGTTGTTTTCATTAATCTAATAAAAAAAAATCATCTTCCCGTATAGTATTATTAAAAAATTGAAAACTAAAGAAAACATTGTTGTGACACGGTGTAATTAGGTTGCCATAAGCTATGTCATAACTTAATTTATAAAATTTATCGGTTTAATTATGTCTTTGGTCCTTATTTTCATAGGAAAATTTCAATTTGGTCCTTCTATTTTTTTTATCTCAATTATGTCCCTGTTTTTGGAAATTTGATCTCAATTTAGTCATTTCCGTTAGTGGTACAGTAACAGTATTAAATGGGATGTCATGTGTCAGTTCCTGGATTTTTTAATTTTTTTTCAAATTTTATTTATTTTTTGAATTTTTATAAAAAATAAAAATTTGCCACATGGCAGTGACAAAGTGATGTGGCAGTGATAATGTCACGTGACAGTATTATGCCAAGTGTCATTTTCTCATTCTCAATTTAGTCCTTGTATTCTAATTTTTGTCTCAATTTAGTCTCTATTTTTGTAGAAATAGTGTTATTTCCTCTCTCTCCAAATTGAAACAAAAATTAATTTTTATATAAATGTTATACAAATATTTTTATTAAATTTGATATTTTTATTCAAATTGATATTTTTATTATATATTTTTAACATAACTAATTTTATTTAAATTTGTTTTTCACATTCAACTTTACTTAAAATTGTTTTCTAATTTTAAATTTATGTGTTTTTTATTTTTACATGAACTAGTTAAAATTATTTTTAAAATTTTTATAATTGTTATTTTTAAACCAATTCAAACATTTGTGTACAAATTATTGAACTTTACACATTTTAAAAATATACAATTATTTAAAATATAAATTCAAATAAAAAAATAATATTAAAGTACAATATAATAAAATATCAATATAATTTATGGATTTTTTTCTATTAACTTTATTTTCTATTAACAACTTTAAAACAATTTTAAATAAAGTTCAATGTAAAATATTAATTAAATAAACTTAATTTTGCTAAAAATATTTACTTGAAATATCAATTTTGATAGAAATATTTGTGTACATTTATATAGAAATTAAAATTGATTTCAATCTGGAGAGGGACAAAATTGCTCAATTTTTACAAAATTGGGACTACATTGAGACAAAAATTAAAATAAAGGGACCAAATTGAGAAAATGAAAATGACATCTTACAAAGAAGTGACATGTATCATTGTCAATATCACATCACTCTGTCATTACCACATGGCACGATGACAGCTTCATACGTGCTATCTTAAGATAATTTCATTAGATATCTTATTTTTATCTATATTATTATTGTTATTATTATTATTATTATCATTATTGTTATTTTTTTTATTATTGTTGTTATTATTGTTATTATAATTATTGTTGTTGTTGTTGATGTTATTGTTATTATTATTGTTATTGTTATTATTACTATTGTTATTGTTATTATTGTTATTGTGATTGTTATTGTTATTATTGTTGTTGTTATTGTTATTATTATTATTGTTATTATTGTTATTATTATTATCACAAGATATTATTATAGTGGTATTATTATTATTATTCATGTGTATTTGGGTTTTGCTAATATTTCTTTTATTATAAACCCAACACCTTTTGTTTATTTTCTACACGAGGAAGATTAATCCCAAACCCATTTTTATTATATTTAATGTGGTAACAGAGCCACGGGTTCCAATCCTAGGAATTTGTGGGTTATGAGTCCACCATGCTTTTGCAAATCTTTATATGGTCTAAAATAGTACTGGTTTGGCAAATTTTGCAATGTTGTTCAACATTTAGTATGACTCAGTGTGAGGTAGATCATTTAGTCTTTTATCGTCACTCGAGGATTGAATGTGTCTACTTGATAGTATATGTTGATGAAATCATCCTTACAAGCAGTGAAACTGTTTGACACATGTTCGGTTCAATGTTAGCTGAGAAACGTGTTTGAAACATCAAATAAACTTAATGAAATTTGGTTAAAAAAACTAAATCTACACATTTACAGAGTTGAGGGATTCAGTTGGGTCAAGGTTTTCAAGAGAGACTCATTCTAATTTTCACTAAAAGTTGAAGGACAAAAACATATTTAACCCTTGATATTAGTGTTGGTTTAGCCTTCACTTTATATTTATTGGGAATATATTTTTAAATTATGCACGTCTTTGCTACACCTCTAGTATTTTTATTTATTTAAATTCTTATGTAACTTATTTTTTATATTCAAAATTGTTTCATGTTAGATGGGCTTAACCCACTCTAGAATATATTATTATTTTAATATTGGTTTAGAGTTGGTCAAACCGACTTTTATATTGTGTTTGGATGAGGGATTTTAACAATTATAAGAAATTAAAATGTCTAGTAATTAAATTACTTGCAATTGAATTCTCTTGATTTCTTAAGTAATTGAAATATTTTAAATTTCAATTCCTTGTTTGGATAAATACTTGAATTTCTATTTTATGGTGAACTCAACACTATCTTTAAGTCTAACTTAACTTAGCTCGATCTTCAATTCGGTACGAGTCGTCTTGACTTTTGGTTCAAGTCGACCTTCAGTCTGACTCGATCTTTGGCCCATCCCAGGTCAGCTAGGCTTGACCTTTGGTCCGACCAGAGCTGATCTGGCTCAACCTTCGACTTACTTAACATGGTTTGACCTTCAGCCTGGACCAGAGTAGCTTGACCTTTCGGATGGGGCCGACCCGACTCGATCTTTCGAATGGGACCGACCCAGCTCAACCTTTCGGATAGGGTTAACCCGGTTTGACCTTCGGCTTGGGCTAGCTCGACTCGACCTTCTATTCAACCCAACTTGACTTTTTGGACATGCAAATTTTTTTTGTCCTAAACAATTACAATTTCACAACTTCGAGAATTTCAATTTTCTTCTTTTTCTTTTTTTAATGAATTTCAAATTCTACTATTTTAGTTATTTGAAATACGTTCTTTAAATTTTTTAATTAAAATTTCCTTTTAATTTTCTCATCTAAATATCATATTTTCATTGAAAGATTTTTAAATTCTTCAAATAAATGAGTTATAGCATTATAGCATTCCAAATTTTGCCCTCTATTTTTCATTGAAGCTAATGTATCACATTCTTATAATTTAGTTTATAAGCGTGAAAACAAGTAAAGTATACAGGAGGAAAAGTAGGTTGAAGCGTGAAAGCTGTAAAATTCATTTTTCAAATATCGTTTGTAAAATTTCTCCTTGTTTTGTTAGTGAAGTTTCCATAAACATAGAAGAGATTAGGAGAAAATATGATTTATGTTTTTTATATCGTTTAGTATGTAAACTTCAAACTATGTTGAGTTTTTTATTAACTTAATCAATTTTTATTAAGCATATTAATGCTGCGAAAGTCTAAATCAACATTTTCAATATAAGTTCCCAAAAAATTGAACTGGCCTCATAATAAAAAGTCCTTTGTCCTTTCCTCAATATATAAATGATTACTATATGTTAGAGTATTTGGAAAAACTCGAAACACTTGTAAAAGAGAAATGTATAAAGAAATTAAGGTAAAATTACTTTACACCTACATTAATTTCTAGAAATACTCTCAAAATTTCTCTAAATTCTTAGTTCTTAACTTTTATATAAATTGGTTTGAGCTTTAATTTTTTATTTTATTTTTCTCTTGAAGTTTTTTGGAAAAACATGTCTAATAATACAATATGTTTGCAATGTATGCACTCTTATTCAATACAACAAAAATTAACACAATATTGAGGAATGGTTTCAAAAGGTTGGAAATGGTTAGAACCTACAAGTAAATGTGTAAGGCTATGATATTCACCATCATAAAATATTACTCATTTGAGTTGTGTTTAATCTCTTCATATTTGCAACTGATGATGAAAGCAACTGAATTCTGAGAATTTTTTAATATGGTTACTAGATTTCATCTCCTAATATCTTTAATAGTATCAAGTGTGATGCTAGTTAACAAAGTCATAGATCAAGTTAGGAGAAGAAAGGGTAAGTGCACCATTATAAAGGTTAGTTTTAAGAAAGCATATGATTCAGTTAATTGAGAATTTCTCTTATACATGATGGTTACATTGGGTTTTTGTGATAAATGGATAAAATGGATAAGGGGTTGTTTAGAATCATCAACCATTTCAGTTTTCGTCAATGGTAGACCAACAGAGCAATTTCCCCTACAAAAGGCCTTAGGTAGGGGATGCACTAGCTCATTTTTTTTATTTCTCATAGTTGTTGAAGGGTTAGCAGAAGTAGTTAGACAAGTTAAGTATAAAGGGTTACTAGAAGGAATAAGGGTGGGTAAGAAGCAAATACCAACTAACATTCTACAGTTTGCGGAGGATATAATATTTGTTTACTCACCTGAAACTCAAAACATAGTGGTCATAAAGAGTATTCTTAGATGTTTTGAATTAGCTTCTGACTAAAATTTAATTTTCATAAGATCAAGCTAGGAAGTACTGGCATGCATAATAGAATGGTTGAAAGATTTTCTATAATGTTGAATTGTAAGACTATGATTATACCTTTTGTATACAGAGGAATCAAGGTGGTGGCAAATCATAAAAGAAAGGTTTTTGGAATGATATGATAATAAATATAATAAAGACACTGTCTAAATGGAAAGGAAGACATTTATCCTTTGTAGGAAGGGTAATGTTAATAAAATATGTAATTTCTACCATTCCTTCTCAAAATGTTTGTTAGTGTGGGGAACATTATTAGAAAATTATAGAGGGGGTTCTTATGGGGATGGGGCCACGAAGGTAGGAAGATCGCATGGGTTAGGTGGGAGTGTATATGTGGAACTAAGGAAGATAGTGGGTCAAGAGTAAAAGACTAGGACAAGTTCAACATAGCCTTGTTAGGAAAATGGAAATGGAGGTTAGGTAAGGAAGAACCTAGACTTTGGAAAGATATTGTGCTCTCCAAATATGGGTCTTGGGGAACCTTAGATGACAAAAAAGTTTGTAATCATGACTCATGGTGGTGGAGAGATATTAGGAAAATATGTGGTGGAGGGTACATATAAGGAAAATTGGTTTCATAGAAGTATAAGATAGAATAGAGGGACAAGTAATAAAATCAATTTTTGAGGTGATATATGGCTAGGTGAAATCCCCCTAAAAGAAAAGTATACGAGGTTATATACAAATTCAATCTTAAAGAAAGCAAAGTTAGGGGAGGCCATATATTGGAATGGAGAAAATTTGGTGTGGAACTTACAATGGAGAAGAGAGTGGTTTGAATGGGAGAAGGGTATAGTGGCAAACCTCATGAGAGAGGTGGAGGGTACTACACTTCTTAGAGACATAGTGTAACGTCTTAGCCGAAAATTACTTATTAAAAAAAATAAGAAATAAGATTTATAAAACATCGCATTTATTCTCGTAATTTCCCAAAAACGCAAGAAAATTAAAACTTCAACGTCGCTTCCATAGTAATTAAAATCGCACTGTTTAGTTATTACAAAACCAAACCATAAAAATTACAAAAGAAAAGCTATAATAAAACTGAGTAAATAGTCCCGTCGTGATCCCCACTCTGTCTCTACATATCTGCATGCTCACCTCGATCAACATCGACTCCCATGTAACAAGTTACATGATCATCGCCACACACACACAAATAGGGTGAGCTCATTTAAATAAACCAAACAAATATCAAAATAAGAACATCATCCCAATGTTATAACCCAGGTTAGTATTTTCTCTTTTATCATTAGTTCTCCATTTCTAACACAGGCTTTAGACGTCTAACATTTCTATACCCTTTAGGTGAGATCATTGATCGATCTTTGCTGCACGAGTGTCTACTCGCCCCTCTGACTATAGGCCACCACCTGATAGTCCACACGTGGGAATAATTTTGCCACAGCATCTCACCGTGACACCAAGTGGAGCTCCCCAAAACAAACATAAGTTCATAGTTGTTCCCAGACTACCAAAAACTCTATCAAATGCACTGAAGAGGGCAATCACCTGAAACCTCGTCGTACGAGTCACAACTCGCACACTCCACTGGACTTCCTAAACCACCAGGCTAACACCTAGAGTGGTCACGTGTTACCCCAATACGAGATGCACTCGTAACTAGGCCCCCAGCCAAAGCCTCGCATCATGAACATCACCTAAAGCTTTGTAGAAACCTTTCCTCACGCATCATCACTGCACCAAAACTGCCTAGCGCGTATCTCATGCCGCTAGGCGGAATCTGGTTCCAGACCCCCTGGTGGGCATCTCACACTAAGGCGCCACACGCCTTCTTCCAGTATTGCTTCCACTTCGCTTCCGCCTGGCGGAACCCACCCTATCGCCAGGTGTTGTACTCGTTCAGTGGCCACTACCACGAAGTTGGTTGTCTATCGCCTGGCGGCTTGCCTCGCGTCGCCAGGCGCCATACCAGTAGCGCAATGCTACTAGTTTTTGGCACATCAAATGGGTTCTAATGGACCCCAAACAATCCAAGCACAGTTTATGGCACCAGTATAGCATTTCAATCATAGTTCTATAACTTAGTCTTTATGCACAAATGTAATCATGCCAATGAATCAATATTACACATACAATTTTAGCACAATACCAATAAAGGGCTTACAATTCATGTCACTTCAGGAACTTACCCCTCACTCGTCCAAGCATATGCATGTCACAGAATTACACTTTCACTTACAATCTATATAGCATATTTCCCATTTAATAGCACACTATTCTTAACACCATAATACATTATACTCGGTATTCACCCCATTACAAATCAACCCATTCAATATCATTTAATCATCCACACGGTTTCATCACATCTTCCAATTTATTACAATTACCTATCAGGTTCAGCATACTCATTTATGTGATTTAAAACATGCATTCCTATTATTATCTACTCATACTTACATCCTTTGACATCTAATGCTTTAGGTTTCTTTCACTTCACCCCCAATACATGCAATTTTAACGGCACTCGTAATAGGCACCAGAACTATGGTGTCTTGGCAACACAAATGTCGCCAAGCGGTGCTCGACCTATTGATTCTGCCCATATTTGATTCAGATCAGCCCCGATTTCCCAACACTCCAAATCACAGTATCATTTTCACACCAATATAATTTCACACGCACATATATGACATAGTTCATACTTTATTAATATTAACGTCAATTCCATCAAACAGTGCAGGAACCATAAACATATATCATGCTTAGTTTATCTCCAACCCCAACATGAACCCTAGTCCCAATTTCATACAAGAATTCATGCATTCTACATAACCATAATATACACAGTCAACTATACTCATCAAAATTCACATTCAAACACATGAACATTACGGCGACATCACAGGTACCCCAAAAATATCCAAAACAGCAAAAACTGTGTAACCGTGTTCGCGTCGCCTGGCGGATCATCCTCTGCCGCCAGGCAGTTCATGGAGAAAACCCAGAAGACTGGGTCTGGAGCTTGTGCCGCCTGGCGGGTCGCACGTGACCACCAGACGGTTTCTGGAAAATTCCAGAAACCCGAATGAAACTCAGATAAAATCGACAAAATCCAATCCCAATCCCTTGACAATTCATGATCACATACAATTGAAATTAAAACAATCAAAAGGAATTCCCCCTAACTTGGATTTCCTTGCCAAAATTTGAGAATTCCTACACTTCCAAATCCTTAGCAATGAGTCTCTCCTTGACTTCTTCCAATCTCCTTCCCAACTTGATACCAATCTCCCCCACTCTCTGTGTTTCAGTACTATAGGTGTGTTTGTGCAGAAAGATTGCTCTACCTTTCGAATTTCTCTATTATTTCTTTTCCAAAAGCTTAATTTTAATGGCCATTAAGATGAAAACTAAAATTACATTAATCTTGCGGTTAATGGTTGATGAATGATCATTCAAATGGTTTCTATTCCTTCCAGTTGCCTTCTCAGACGGCTAGGGTTTTCTACCATTCCCATTCATGCCAAAATTAAATTTAGCAAAAAAAAGAAGTCATTTTTTTTAAGCCAAGGTTTGAACCCATCACCCCACAATTGCAATTCTAGTGCACGACCAACTCAACATGCCAATATTTATGCATTTCAAACTATCTACTTACTCATCACGCTCCAAACACATCATCGAAACATAATAAAATTAAATAATACAAAAATGGCATACCTAGGACTCAAACACAAGTCCTCTCACACAATTAAAGTACTCTCAACCAATTGAGCTAGTACTTTTCCAAATCATGGAGGTTAGCATTTAATGTCATAAAGGCTTCTCATACCCGTATTTATTAAATAATTATTTATTTAATTATTTAAATTTAGTGGGTCTTACACATAGAGGATGAGAGAAAATGGAATGATGATGAAACAAAGGTGATACAGTGAAATCTGCATATAAGAAATTAAATAGGAGTAATGAAGCACAACAAGGGAATTTGTTTGAACTCTTTTGGAAAATGAAAGCATTACCATCATCCCAATACTTTGCATGGAGGGTTATGATTAATAGAGTTGCCATATATGATAACCTACAAAATAGGGGTGTTAAGGTAGGTAGCAAAGTTTGTGTCATGTGTCAATGTTGCTATGAAATTGTCACACATTTATTTTTTTAGTTGTAGGATAGTTGCACGCTTATGGAAAATGTGTGATTCTTGGCCAAGACTCTACTCAGTACATCATAATTCTGTTGAGACTCATTTTCTCCAATTCGAACACCTAGGATTGAATAAAAGTTACAATATTGTTTAGATATGAATGTGGGTGATAACGATTTGGAGTATTTGGAACTAGATGAACAATATCATATTTAGGAATGCAAAAGCAGATGATGAGGAAATGTTTTCTCTAGAACAAATTAAAACATGGGCCTGACTCAAATAAATACTCAAGAGCATATTTTTGGTATTCAGATAGGTGCTTATGCCCAACCACATGTCTAAAATCAATGTGACTCTATTCTTAACATCTAAAACTTTGTTGCTCTTTTATGCATGATTTTAAAAGCATAATGAGAGTGTGACCATTATGTGTCTTTATGTGTTTTTGTTTTGTATGATGTTATGGTATTTTTGTTCTGAGATTCTTGGTTGTGTTTTTTTTGCATATGGTTGTAGGATTTTTTGGATGTTCCACCGAAGATCACAAAGTCTACAATGAAAAGAATTGAAACTATGCTTGATTTGAGCATACATATACATAGAAGATTTTTTGAATAAATGCTTTTGGGATTGTTATAGAAAACGAACTACAATAAAGTTTAGTCTTCAACAAAATTGTTATCATGACAATTTTTTTCAGCATCCTTCAGAGAGGGAGAGTTATATTACGGCCTTTTGTTTTCTTTTTGTATATATTACTTTATGTATAGGTTAGGACAACCCAATTACCATTATTCAATATATTTGTTTTTGCTGAAAAAAAAAGGTGTAAGAATCACTAATATATAGTAATAATGACCTTTGTTTGAAAAAAACTGTAGCAGTAATTATAGGTTAACATCCCTAATGGAGACAAATCAAAACAAATATCAATACAAAACATACATCCCTCATTGAAGATTAATCCATGGAAACAAACTCAAAGCAAAATTATGCATAAAGAAAAGTAAAACACTTACTTTACTTGCTATATATGTACAAAAAGAATATATTTAAACATTCATATGATACATGCTAAGAATCAAACTTTAACCTAACTAAATCTCACAAAATCGACTTATAAGATAAGGTTTTGCATTTATATATACACTATAAACTGACTTTATCTAAACTAACTTTATCTCTAATCGATGTAGGACGTCTAACAATACAAAACAAGAACTGCAGAAACTCAAGAAACAACATCGTGCATGATGTTCCATGAAAGACAGACATGTTTCTATAGTAGTCCTGACAACTCATAATCATATATGCTGACATCTGGTTGCTCCATTTGTTCATAATAGCTGTATAAGGGATTTTGTTCAACATCAAACATTAGTGACTCGAAATTCTGATATGCCAACAAATGGTCTATGTTGGCCACTGATTCCTGGAAGGCTAGGTCATCTAAGGATAACTCATTGCAAACTTGGTTGAACTCTTCATTCATCAATGCATCATAGCACAACTCTGGTGAGTTTGCATCAGGAGAAACTGATACATCATCAGAACTATGAGATTGAGTTCCAACAAAGGGACAATTCTGAATCATGATGTTTGGTTCCAAAGGAGGAGGAGGAGGACGAGGAGACAAAGTGGTGGGGCTTCCATTGCCAGTTAGCTCTTGAACTAACTTCTTGAAGCTTGAGCTGTCGGTGATGTAGACCTTAGGCCGCAAAACCTTAATCAAACTCTTGAATTGATGTTTTTGAGGTTCATCCTTAGATATTTTCGGTGATGCTTGGCTTGTTTTCCTTCCCATGGTGAGGATTTCTATGTCTATGCAACTGGCACTTTGTAATACTCGACCACTCTCGGAGGATACAAGGAACTTAATTAGGTCTTAATATATATTCGTGTAAAAGAAAATATGCATGAGGAATGGATACTAACAAACACCAAGGTATGAAACACAAGATGCTGAAACTGATATTTACTATTTTTTTTATAAGAACTTTGTTTTATTAGGAATCCATTCCCACAAGACAATCTCTAGTAATAATTTTAAACAATAAGGATTATAACCTTGATCAGTGGTTAACATTTTAACTCTTTCTCCCCATGTCCATTTTGAAGAATGGCCAATGAAAAAGGAAGATATGCTGAATTTTGTATTTACATGGACATGTGTGGATGTTGGTCAATTTAATGACATTTTTTTTTAATAAAAAGAAAAGAACTTGTTGTAACAGGAGATATAGATGCCACATAGAAGGGCATCGAAGGCACGCAGCTTAATATTCAAGCACCAAGATATGCAGGATTTATTAACTTATTTTTTTTTCCACTGATAGCATCTCTGCAGTGACAGAATCAAACAAACAGAAATTAAATAATTTGATATATAGAATAAGGTTAAGAGATCAATAACTTATATTACTCTCCCGATCTCTACTCAATTTCCCTATTGCTTTTTGGCTAAACATAAATGAACTCAAAGCATTATCCAAAATATTGTTGCTACTACCAATATATTTCGATGTTGGCATCTATGTCTGAAATCTAATAATTTTTTTACGTTATGGCTAGGATAGCCCTTTTATCTTCAATTATGCTCAAAATTTGGTTCTTTCTTGTTTATATAGCATGGAAAAGAATGAAATTACTTTGATTTAATTCACACTAACTACTATATTATTTAATATTTTTTATTAAGAAAAATACTTTTTAAATTCACCAATAAATTGAAAGTTATTTATATGTAAAATATTTCTTAATATTATATTTATATATATATATGGTATTAAATAATTTATAATTAATATAAATGTTTTTAAATACACTTTATTTTAAATAATAAAATATTTCTTAATATATGTATATATGTAGAGAAATACAATCATTTTGTTATTTTTTTTATTGTTATTAAATTTTCATAAAATTTCACTTTTACGATCAAGGTTATATATATACTTATAATTCAATAATTTGGTACATGAAAGTTATATTTATGATAATACATTAATATTAGTTATATCAGTATAATTTAATATTTTAAAGATATACATACATATTGAAAATGAAAACATTGTTTGCTTCATAGGGTGTGTGAATTCTAGGGCACGCAATGTCATTATCAAGCTCTTATTAAAATCAATGATTTTGGCATTGGCTGTCGATGATGCAACTGAGAGGCACTCCTAAACATAACATGACACATCTTCATCAACTTCCAAAAACTTAAACAAAATCAAGCACTTGTATTCAAAACATTTATTTTCTTAAAACAATTCATCACTAAATTTTTTTTATCTATCTCCTTTTCTTAATGAAAAAGTTTCTCTAATCAAAGATAATTTTGTAAGTAAATGGGGATGGAAAATAAGAAATGGTGAATTCTAAGTATTAGAAAATATAGTTTATACGAAAGAGATGAACAATAAAAAAAAAAGCACTGAGCAAGAAGAGATTATTATTTTTATATTTTTAATATATATATATATATATATATATATATATATATATATATATATATATATATATAAAAGACTCTAAATAAAGGAAAAACTCAACCGGTACATAATTACATGCATAAGAGATCAGACGATAGACAATACCAAACGAAAAAAAAAAGAAAAACTAGAGTTTTATCATTGAGAACTGAACTGAATTTTATTTATGATCTGTATATTTCCTTAGCAAGCCTTATTTTTAAAATATAGAATTATTTTGGGGTTCTCAAATCATTTGTATCCTTAAACACGAAAACTCTTTTTCAGCATTTTTTTTTCATTGTAATAGTGATACATAATTTTGAATGGCTACTTTTAATTTAATTTTTTTAGAACAAGATATATTAACGTAAGATGTCTACTAAGAAATGTATTCAAGAAACCCATTTAAACAATTGTTATATATTTTTTAAAGTTTGGATTACGTAATTACGAATGGGTTTATTCTATTAGTATAATAAATAAATAATTTGTGTTACAACAAAGATCGGAATAATAATAAGCACGAAATCATAAAATGCAAAAAGAAGAATATATACGAATTACGTTCAGCTATATGACTTACATGATGAGAGTTTATTTTTTCTTAAAGAAATTCTCATAAATAGTTAGTTATAAAATAAATACTATCCTAATTTTACTCTAACCTCAACTTAACATGTACTCAATTCCAAAATATCTTACTGGGTTACAACTTGAGACAACTCTAACTCTTAAAAGTATATTTTTTAATGTTAGTTAATTATATAGTTTAGTGACAGTTTTAATCGTCACCATATTTATTTCTTGTCAATTAATCAAGCGATATATTAATACCACAAAAATATCATAGCATCGATTTAATATAACCATCGTTAAAATTTAGTGGTGGTTGTAATTCTTAGCAAAATTGAAACTTTTTGTGGAGTCTCCACATAAGAAATCTCATGGCTTTTATCTTCATCCATGAAGTAGAGTGCATCCCTTAGAGATTGAGAATTGTTTGAGTACATGTCACAATCTACATTAAGGATAATTTCCCCGTTGTTAGTAATTGATGACACTCTTATCTTCAATTAGGACCAAGAATACATAATACAACCAATGATTAATTTCACAGCATCATGCACAAACCTTATCATAAATGTTAATGCATGAAAGGTATATGCAATACCAATGAATTCATGGCTTCAGCTTTGAAGTTATGTGCAACTTGTGGTCTCTTCTCACGAGCCCAATATACCAATAATTTGATGCCAATGATTCATGCAGAATCGGTAAGATTACTGGCATCATACTGATTCAAGAATCTATACATTATAACAACAGAGATTTACCTTAAAGTACTCAATAAAATTATGAGAATTTCGACCAAAAAGACCACCATTTATCACTTGTCCACCTATCCTCAGAAGCAGCCGATTTAAAGAAGTAATTGACGAGTGGGTCAGTATTTTACTTTCAAAACCATTGCCAAAAATAAACTACCACATTTTTCCCAAGATTTCAATAGTTTTTAAGACCTTGACTTTATAAAACTCTTGCGGGATTTTACTGCTAAATATATTTCGGTATTCATCTCATAAAAAATTTCAAATATATCACACTACGCCAAAATTATCAATAGACAGCACTTTTTTTGTTCATAGACAGTGTTTTTTGTGATATCCCATTTAAATAGAATAATCTTACTAAATTAAAACATCACATAATTATATTAATAAACAGAGAAACCAAAAATACAATGTACATGGAGAAATCCACTGATACAGTCATCCATGAATAATGCTTAAAAGATACTAAGGCACACTCAGGATACCATGAACAGAACATAAGCAAAAGAGGTTTAATAGTCTACAAAAGGGTTATTCCTAGAGCAGGGAAATTACAAAGGGCACTTGGGCCTTAAGACTACTCACATGAGCCATGGCTAACATAACCACAACTAGGCAGTTGCGTCACCACCACCAGATCTAGCATCAAAGTTTCCTCCATCTGCTCCCACCAATAAGGTGATCATCGCAAAAGAGAAAGCAAGACAAGAGCAGACACAAAAATGAAAGGGTAAGCTAGTGAAGAATAATTTTTTTACATATTATAGCAAATAGATACTTAAACAGTTCTCAAGCATGCAACGAAGTAGGCACAAATTCATGTTATGGCAAACAAGCAGGACACTATGACTCAATATCCGGATCATACTCTTGATATAGAATTCTAAAGGAAGTATGCACCTGTGTTGGCTTCTAAACTTTGCAGAGTCTAGACACAAGGGGTTCTCACCCAACCACACAAAGGGTTAATCCTCTAACGTCTCGGGCCCAATATGTCCCAAGACTAGGACCTCCTACCACTCTCACAACATACATTATTCTACTCTGTGTGAGCATGGATAATTATTAGAGTTCAGAATACCTTCCTTTATCTAAACATCTCCTATATCAAGGTATACACTAACCACTTATAACATCAAGAGTTTCCCATGAAACTCTTTTACCAACTCAATTTCACATGTCATCTCAATCATTCAATTCTCATGTAAATCCACCACCAACCAAACAACCCCACAATCCATCTGGTACTCATACCAACATACCAATTTTAGTTCATATGAATTAAACAACCATGCATATTTACATACTTCAGGATTTAAAGGGGAAGTTAAACAAATCACGTAGACCACAAACCAAATAGAAAAGAAAACAGAGCTAAAGCACCCCTCTGTAGCAGCCTCGCTCAAGCTAAACACCCTCGCTCAAGTGAGGGAAGTTGCCTTGCTTAAGCTGCAGCCAACCACACCAGCGTACTAAAACGGTGTAAAAGGGGAAAACAGATTAGGAACCTTAAGGTTTTACTTACTCAGAAGCAGAATGGAATTAGATAGCTTGAAGTGGGAGGTTCGTTGTGCCCTAGCAGAGCCTGTACTAGAGAAAAGTAAGGGAACTAAAAGTTGGTTTCTGAAAATGAGACAGAGTGAAGGGGGTTAGGGGGTGGAAAGGGTATTGGGTCCCCCTTACTGGGCTGGCCTCTGGCCCACAGAAGGCTAGGCCCAAATAGTTTAAAAGCTGAAAAGAAATTAGGACTTACACTTTTTAGGCGCTCTCTATTGGAGTGATGTCTATTAATAAATAGCGCTTGCAGAAAAGCGTTGTCTAATAATTTTCAATAGACAACGCTTTTCCAATTAAGTGTTATCTATCTACACGTCAATAAACAGCGCTTCACCAAATAAGTGTTATTTATCTGCACGTCAATAGACAACGTTTCCCCAAATAAGGGCTCTCTATCTGTACGTCAATAGACAGCGTTTCCCCAAATAAGTGTCTTTTTCCCCATAATCATTGTTGGCTTATTTTGGACACTAGAAAACCAAAAGTACAAAACATGAATATAATTGGTATTAACAACATTAATTGATTTTCAAATAAATAATTGTAACTACCTTAATTGTTGTCCACTTGATATTGCTTAACTTAGCCTTTGAAACCATATATCCTCTTTGAGCTCAGTAGGTTTGTATAACCCTAGTTAATAAATAAAAATAAAGCATGTATAAGTAAAAAAAAAATACAACTACAAGTATACATATATGTGAATCACACGTATATTCTTACATGTCAAACAACTTCTTCAAATCTTGCCTCATATTAATGTCATTGTGCAATGGATCAAGATAATAAATTATCTCCATCTTAATATTGATTGCGAGCAAGACCCAATGTTGGCTACAATTTGAAATAAATAAACAAAATTAGATTTTGTGCATCTAACTTTGAAAATTATACATTGTTCATTAAGTTGGGAAAAAAAAAGTATTACCTTGTATTGATAGGTGCAACAACAAACTTATCAATCACCCCATTATCAAGAAAAATACTGACTATTTTTTCCATTCTCTCTTTCATAGGTAGCTCATGTGTTGTTATTTGGGGTGATAAAAAGAAGAACTTCTTGTCATTTGGCTTAATAAAAGTTTGATATAGCTTGGTTGATGAATTGTGCAGACAACCGTTCGACCTATATCCACTGTATTTCTAACTGTACGCATAATAATTGTTGTAGCTCTAGCATCTGGACTAGTTGTTGGTTCATCCATAAAAATAATGGAAGGATTTTTAACCAATTTTACAACAATGGTGAGCCTTTTTCTCTACTCTGTTGTTGTAATCGTTTTTAGCATCGGCAATGATGAGAATTGAGACGACTTGCATGATGAGTTTCCCTTGGTCGAGCATTTAGCCAAAAGAGATGAAGTCATGTTAAGTAAAGCCTGAAAGTGATGATGGAGATGTTGGTGATCCAATGGATTAGAAAATCAATAAAAAGGAGGAAGAAAATACTTAATAAAAAAAATTGTATGAGAAGAAAAAGATGATTTACAAGATTGACTTCATGGAAGATAAGAAAAAGAGAAGATATTCCTAGTAGAAGAGAACATGGCTTACTGAAAGAAGAAAATCACTCTCTGAAAAGTACTATAGTCAAAACGCACGAATGAACCTTTTATGTGCGAAATACCAGTTATTATATCTTACAATATGTCTTCAGTTAGACTACAAATATTTTATAATTTTATAATTCTTTTTAATATAATGGCATTTTAGTAGAACCGCCATTGGATAAGTGACATTAAAAATACTTCTTCTTGTAATGTCTCCTCTTAACTTTAATTTTCCACCCAAGTCAACAAAGAACAAATGTCTTACCATCATAGCAACAAGGGTCTCAAACTATGCCTATTGATATGGATGTTATGGAATTTAACAGCAAAACTCCACCTTTCTTTGAGAGCAGGGGAAAAACCTCCACTACCATAAATGTCTCCCAAAATATTCTTTGTTTTATTCATAACGAAAACCATATATATGTATGGAAAAAGAAAGAGACAACATTGAGTAATTTCTAAACCAGCAAAACAAATAAATCTCAATAGAATAAAACAAATCCTAACAGAATCAATTCATTTTGTAATCCTTAAATTTCATAGGGCCTAATGATTTCTAGAATGATTTCTTTTCAGTTTTGGCTTGGCCTTTCCAATTTTGTCCTCTACTTCACTTGGGTTGGGCTCTATTTCCTCATCATCCGAATTACGGACCTAACATCTTCTTTCCCCTGCACAGACACACTGTCCTCAAGATGTAATTTCAGATAAGCAGATTGAAGCTCCTATAAATCTTCCCATGTGGCATTTTTCGAAAAGAGATTGTCCCACTATACTAACACACGTTGTGAAGAATTATCATCCATTGCCACTATAGCCAAGGGTTGAACAATATGAGTAATGGTGGTGCAAGGAGGTAATGATGAAGGAGTTATGCAGCAGAGAAGCATGAAAAACAGGGTGAAGTTTAGTTGAGAGGGTAGAGTTAGGTGAAAAGCTACATCTCCAATACACTCTATGATTTCAAAAGGCCCATAATAATGCTTAGAAAGTTTATGTACTCATGGTCCTGATAATGAATGTTGTTGGTAAGGACGAAGCTTGACAATCATGTGATCACCAAGCTTGAATAGGGCAGGAACACGCTTCTGGTCAACAGCATGCCTCATCACCTCTTGGGCCTTTAACAACTTTGCTCGTAATTTGTTCAAAATTTCATCACGACAAGCCAATTTTGCATCAATAACTTCAAGCTTTGAGTTTTCCATGCAGTAACTAGGAACAGTAGGAGGAGGTTTTCCAAACATAACCTTAAAAGGATAAAGCCCGGTGGATGAAAGAATAAAGGTGTTATAACACCACTCTGCCCATAAGAGAAACTTCTCCCACGAAGTAGGTTTGCAACAAGCAAAGGACCACAAATACTATTGAAGGACTTTATTAAGGATTTTGGTTTGGCCATCACTTTGGGGAAGGTAAGCCTTGGACATCTTTAGCTTATTGCCATTGAGGCGAAACAGTTCTTGCCAAAAGCCACTCATGAAAATGGCATCTCTATCCGAGATAATGATTTTCGGTAGTCCATGCAACTTAAAAACCATATTGGCAAATAATTTCGTGAACATAAAAGCGGTATAGCTAGAAGGAAGCATACCAAAATGCCCTGCTTTGGAAAACCTATCAACAACAACTAAAATGGTAGTATGACCTTTGTAAGGTGGCAGCCAACAATAAAATCAAGAGCAATGTCTTACTATATGTCATTAGGAATGGGAATGGGTTACAAAAGACCATAAGTTGCATGATTTGGAGGCTTCATATCTTGACAAGTAATGTAAGATTTCACATAAGATGCAACCTCTTTTTTTATTCCAGGCCAATGGAAATTCTCATGGAGCCGCTGGAATGTTTTATGAAATCCAAAATGGCCACCCAAAGGGTTGCTATGGTACTCTTCAAGCAACAGGGACTTAAAGGTAGTGTCATCACCAATCTATATTTTTCCTTTATACAATGACAGACCCTCTATAATGGAGAATCCTTCATGAGAAGTGGGATCCGTAAAAACGTTAGAGTATAATTGCTTCAGTAACATCCTAGCCAGAAATTACTTATTTAAAATAAAGGGTTAAATATGTTTTTGGTCCCTCAAGTTTCAGCGAAATTTGGAATTAGTCCCTCATCAAAACTTTTGACCAATTTAGTCCTTCATCTTTCAAAATGCGTGAATTTAGTCCTTTTAACCAAATTTTGTTAAGTTTATTTGACGTTTCGAGCGCATTTCATGATAGTATTTAAGTTAACATTGAAGCAAAAATGTGTCAAACAGTTTAAATAATTTAAAATAAACATCATTTAATAATAAAATACTTTCCCAAAAACGCGGCAAAATTTAAGTCTTTATTTCAAAAGCGCCAACACCAAAATCCGTAAAGGTGATCATCTAATACAAAAATAAATTGTTCATAATGTTGATTACAAAAAAGTCAATCCATAAAATACATAAAGATAAACCCATGTAAAATCTCCAATGGATAGCCTCACTTTGTCTCTAAGTGTCCACATGTTTACATGCATCAACATCTACTCCCATGTAACGAGATACATGATCATCGTCAAGCACACACAGATAGGGTGAGCTCAATTATAAAGAAAATATAATATACAATAAGTAATAATTCTAAACCCATAATCTCTAATCAAAGACCCCAAACGTCAAACCCGACATTTACATCTTCCCTTTGATGCCTCTTGATTCTACACCCTTTTTGATGATTACTTCAATCAATCCTTGCTACCACAAGTGTCTACTCGCCCCTCTGACTACAGGCCCCCACCTAATAGTCCACACGCGGGAATAACATTGTTGTGGCCACGATCTACAACACCAAGTGGAGTTCCCCAATACGAACCACAGTCTGTATTTGTCCCAAGACTACCAAACTCGTCAGATCACACTGAGGAGGGCAGTCTTCTAGAACCCGTCCGTAAGAGCCACGATCTCGCACACTCTATTGGACTTCCAAAACCACCTGGCTACAACCTCGAGTGGCCACGTGTTACCCCAATACAAATTGCACTCATAATTGGGCTCCCAACAAAGCATCGCATCAAGACCCACATCCACAGTTGTGTAGAATCCTCCATGTAGTCCACATCTGCACCTGGAATCGTCTGGCGCCTTCACTACGTCGTTGGGTGAACTCAAGCTCCAGATCGCATGGCGGCATCCCCCGCCGCCAGGTGCCAAGCACCTTCCAGTGCTCTTGTCAGCCCAATTTCGCCTAGCGGGACCATCCCTTTCGCTAGGCACCACATGAGTCCAATGGCCTCTACCACTGTTTTCGGTCCCTACTGCTTGGTGGCTTGTCCCGTGTCACCAAGCGCCATATCAATAGCGCAATGCTACTGGATTTTGGCACTTTGCAACAAGTTTTAATGAACCTTAAAGACGCAACACACAATTACTATTATCAATCAAACTCATCCAGTCATAATCATATGGCTGAATCACAATTCACACATCAATTTACCAACATTTCACAATTTAAAATCATGCATTTCCTCAATTAGTTATGAATTCACCCTAAACTTATTCTTTTACCCAATGAAGCATACTTCACTGATTTTCAACCAACATTACAATTTACATTTCATGACAGTAACCAGCGGGCCATGAACCACATCACAATTAAGGCAAAACAAAGATTTTACATGCATATAATCCCAATCATACATAATTCAATTTTATATCACATGTGTGGGTTTTTTTCCATACCTTCTAATCCATATTATGCATAAAAATTACCCAATAAACCTCCAAGAATGAGAATCACAAAACAAAAAGCAGATATACTACTATCCTGATGTGTCGTCTAATGGCAGTTCATGAGCCATCATGTGGTGCATACAATTCTGGGTTCTGCCCAGATTTTTCCTACACCTGTACGAACCTTAAGGCTCTGTTCGTTTAAGTTGATTAGTCAAATCAACTGATTTGCAACGATGCATTTAAGATTTTATATACGTTCGATTGAAGAGAAATGCTTTGATTTGATAAGATGGATTTACAAAATCACATAAAAATTCCATCCCTTCTTTATTCAACAGATTTGAGTAGATGCCATTTGATTCTACAAATTTATCCTCATCAAAATACATCACTGCATTCTATAAGTTATTATACATTATTATTATTTTTATTAATTATTATTTATTTATTAATATTAATTTATTATATATAAGTATTATTTCATTATTTCATTATATATATATATATAATAAAATAATAATATATATTATATATATATATATATATAATAATAGTTATTACTAATAATATATGTATATAATAATTAATAATTATAAAAATATATATAACATAATAATTAATAATATATATAATTATTATTAATAATATATGTATATAATAATTAATAATAAAAATTAAAATATTATTAAAATTTAATATTTTTTATTTATTTAAAAATTATTTAATTTTATATTTATTAAAAGGGTAGTTTGGTCATTTTCAAATTTTATTTATTATAACTTTTTTTAATCCATCACATCACTCAAATCACTCACTAACTTTCATAAAATTCATCTTCAAATTCACTTACTTTACCTTCTAAATCCACTCAAAAAAACACACATATTTATCTACACAAATTCATCTTCACACTCTCCTCTAAATCCATCTTCTCAAGCGAACATAGCCTAAAACTCCAAATCAATAATTCCAGCACGCGTTTTGACATAATTTTTAAGGTTCCAACATCGCATAGGGTTCATGGTTATTCAATTTAGAATTATTTTCAGGGAACATATCATAATCATAAGCAAATATCACGTTTATTCATTCTCAATCCCAACATGAACCCAAATTTTTCAATCATACAAGATTCATACAATTTTCATCAATTATAACATTCTCACATATTTAATCATTATGCCAATCATGCCATAATACACTGAGATTCATTCCAGGTATCACAAATATTACAGAAACGCAAGAAACCAGAAAACTGGCAATCCAATTCGTGTCGTCGGGCGGCAACACACATAGTCGTTAGGCGGTGCATAGAAAAACCCAGAAAAATGGCTCTAGAACCACGAGTCGCCTAACGGGCCTTCAACGGTGCCATGCAGTTTCTGGAAAATTCTAGAAACAAGAGCAATTTATTACATTTTTGGCAAAAACATGACATCTCATGCATTTCATACATCACATACTTGTATAATTAAACGTAAAAACACAAGTGGAACTCCCCTAACCTAGTATTCTTGCTTCCACTTGCAAAACTTAGCTGACCCTTTTTAGCCCCAAAACCTTCCTTGTTCTTCCATAGTTCAGCCATTCCTTTCACTCACCACAACATTATAATTTCTCTGAAATTTCTCTCCTCACACAATACTTCAATGACAGCCTCAATAACACTCTCTCTCACCCTTAATGGAGCTTTTAACTATGTTTTAATTTGACTTAATGGTAGCAAAACAAAAATTCCATTAAAGTGGGTTTAAGGAGTATTCAATGACCATTCAAGCATGATTTTCCAACCCTCTTAGCTTCCTCCCAAACAGCTAGGGTTCCTGGCCCTTCACATTCATGCCAAAAATGATTTTAGCATAGAGAAAGTTATTTTGCGTATGCCAATGTTCAAACACACAACCATGAAATCTTGAAGCAACAACCAATTCAACCAATTCATGTTTCATGATAATTCCTATAATTCTAAGATTATAGTGTCACTCATCATGCTCAATTATATTATCAAATAACACACAAATAAAATAACATAAATGGCATGCATAGGACTCGAACCCAAGTCTTCTCAAGATAACCAAATACTCACAATCACTTGAACTAGTATTTTTCCACATCATACAAGTTAGCATTAAATGTCATAAAGCTCCCATTACCCACATTTATTAATTATTTATTTATTTAATTAATTAATTAAATTTTTCGGGTCTTACAACTTCAGTTGGGTATCATAATCATAAGAAGCCTTGAGCTTGTGAATAAATTCATAATGAGGGATAGTAAGGGCAGCAAGAAAACCTTCATCAAATTGACGAGACAAGGCATCAGTAGTACAATTAAAGGAGTCAAGTATGTATTTCATCTCATAATCAAACCCCAATAGTTTGCACAAATAATGTTGTTGCTCTAGAGTTTGGATCACATGTGTCAAAAGTTCTTTTAAACTCTTTTGATCTGTGCAAATGATAAACTTGCGGCCTAATAAATAATGTTGCCATTTTTTAACAACTTCAACAATGACGTGTAATTCCCAAACGTAAGTAGAAGCATTTCGCATCATATCACAAAATTTCTTGCAATGAAAACAAATTGGATGACCCTGCTCAAGAAGTGTAACACCCATGCCCCCTCTAGATGAATCAATTCTAATTGAAAAGGGGTCTCAAAGTTAGGCAGTGCAAGAACAAGGGCTCCAGTCATGGCTTTCTTCAAGTTATCAAAGACTTGTTACTCCACCAGAGTCCAATGAAAGGCGTCCTTCTTTAATAAATCAGTCAAAGGTGAAGCAATGGCAGTATATCCTTTTGTAAAGTGGTGGTAGTACCCTGTCAAACCGAGGAACCCACATAGTTGTTTCATGCAGCGAAGAACTGGCCACTCTTGCATTGTCAAAATCTTGTCATTCTCTAGTTCCATACCTTGTTCCACAATGACATGACCAAGATAGACAACATTGTTTTGTACAAAAACGCACTTGGATCTTTTCAGAAAGAATTTTTTATCCAATAAGCATTGAAAAATAAGTTTCAAATGGCTTATGTATTCATGTAAACTCCTACTGTAAACTAAGACATCGTCAAAGAAAACAATAAGAAATATACGAAGATGAGGACGAAACAGCTCATGCATAGTACTTTGAAAAGTCAAAGGAGCATTGCATAGACCAAACGGCATGACAGTAAACTCATAGTGGCCTTCATAAGTTCGAAAGGCAGTTTTGTAAGACTCCCCTAGAAACATACGGATCTGGTGATAGCTGGAACGAAGATCAAGCTAAGAAAACCACTTAGCACCAAACAATTCACTGAGAAGTCCACGGTAGGGATTGGAAAGTGGTCCTTGTTCGTGACTGCATTCAACACGCGATAATCCACACAAAATCACCATGTTTCGTCTTTTTTACGCACGAGCAGTGTTGGGGAAGAAAAAGGGCTGAAACTCTTCTAGATTACACCAAAATGTAACATCTCTTCAACTTGTTTCTCAATCTTCTGTTTCTGAAATTACGGGTATCGATAAGGTCGCACATTGACGGGATTAGTTCCTTCCAACAGTGGAATTTTGTGATCGGTAGTTCATGGGGGAGGAAGCTTCTCTAGGACTTCAAAAATAGTGGAATAGTGATGAAGCAAAGCCTCAGTTTCTGGGAAAAGAGACTTTGTTTTGCCATCCTCAAGAGATGAAGGTTGGGCCTGAATATGATAATATTCACTAATTGAATTAGTGACTTGAAGTCATTTAATTTGTTGGGATGAAATTTCATGGGCTTTAGGCCTCAAAATTCCTTAGAGCTGCACTATTTAGCCCGCTCTTTTTAACCTCATAATTAACTTATCAAAATAAGTAAGTATTGGACCTAGACTTTTCAACCACTGCACTCCCAGAACTAAATTTGCACCTGTTACGGGCAAGACAAAGAGGTCTTCAGTGAACAAGTGAGACCCAATGTGGATGACCTCTAGAGTTAGGAGATTCCTCATCAACCCTTGATCGATGTTCTAGAGTTAGGAGAACCATGTATTGACATCTGCAACGATGACCTTTAGCATACTTATCACTGCAATAATAACACAAGCCTTTTTCACGTCTAGCCTGAAGTTCTTCGACAGTCATGTTCTTGAGGACTGGGAACGATTGGTAGTAGCAAAGTTAGTTGTGTGAGATTGGGAGAAAGGGTTTATGTTTTGGTTTAAGGTGCTTTTCTAGGGGATGTTAAGGATGGAGGTTGGGGTATAGGATTTTAAGGCTTAGACTATGTTTGGGATTTGGGTTTCAGTTGGGCGTCTTCGAATTTAGCCTCGTAAATCTTGGCCAAATCAATAGCATCGATGAGTGTCACCGGTTGACGAAAGCGCACCCCTCGCTACAACTCTGGTTGAAGCCTAGAGATGAAACAACTAAGGTAGAAACTCGTAGGGAGATCAGTGATTCGATTAGTGAGAGCCTTAAATTGTTGTTGGTACTCACGCATCGAAGAAGTTTGGGTGAGTTTAACAATGCATCGGCAAGATCCTCAAATCGTGATGGGGCAAAGCGAGATTGAATTGCCTTAAGAAGTGCATCTCAATCCTTAATCTGATTATTCGCCACCATCCATTGATACCAACTAAGAGCTTCCCCCTCCATGTAAAAGCTAGCAATACGTGTTCTTTTCGTTGTTGGTGTTTAGTGATACTCAAAACACTATCCACCCTAAAGGGTCATTCCCGTAAAACGAGGTATCTCTAATTTCATATAGTGTTTGGTTGCATGTGTGGAAGAAGGTGAAGCAAGATTTTCAAGTTTGCTTTCCAAGAGCGTGAATCGGTCTTCTAAGCGTTGGTATTCCCGTTGTAAGATAAGATGGTTTTCAATCAATTTAGAAAGTTGAGTGTCACTGGAAGAAACAAAAGAGGGAGTCATGGGAAAATTCTCAATGAAAGCACTAATGATACATTTTTTATGGAATTTCACAATAAAACTCCACCTTTCTTTGAGGGAAAGGGAAAAAACCTCCACTACCACAATTGTCTCCCAAAATATTCTCTAGTTTATTCATAACGAAAACCATATATATGGGCAAAGAAAGAGACAACATTAAGTAATTTCTAAAACAGCAAAACAAATAAATCTCAACAGAATAAAGGAAAACCTAACATAATCAATTCATTTTGTAATCCTTAAATTTCAGAGGTGTTTGGCGGTTTCTAGAAGGATTTCTTTTCAGCTTTGGCTTGTCTTTTCCAATTGTGTTCTCCACTTCACTTGGGTTGGGCTTTATTTCCTCATCATTTGAATTATGGCCCATAACACCTACATTCACTAAGTTCAAGTTATGCATGGACTTCTCAACAGCTAGAGGCTTAGTCAACAACATTTTGTTAGTTGTATGCAAAAACATTTTACTTATGGACATTAGCTTACCTTCATGCCACATATAATAACAATGCTCTTTGATCTTTGATGATATAAAATATTCTTACATAGACTTAATACACTTTCAATCATTATCATAATAAAAATTTGGAATATTCAAACCCAAACTAAAGTAATAAGACATTACAATTGTATATCATCTTTTATGAGGCTAGATGTGAGAAGAGAAAGAAAAATTGTAAATTGTCATTTGGTTATTTACATGTAGAGAAAGAATTTATAAAATAAAACTCAAATAAGCTAACTTTTTGTTAACGTTTATTTAGCCCAAATTTAGTTTATAACAAGACTAAATATGATGCGTTTGTCTAAAAATTGAGTTTAATAATGTATTGCAAAATATCTCCCAACTGCATAGTTTTATTTCCACAATTTGTGGGTTGTTTTAAGTCTCTAACCACCTATAAATAGGTGCTCTTTCTCACATCCAAAGATACACAACTCTCACATATCTCTTCTTTCACTCTCACTTATTCTTTTCTCTTCTCTTTATCTTTGATCTTGGGTTTATATTTACTATTTAAAAGAGTTCTTCTTGTTAGTTCTGAATTCCTCGACATATAGACACATTCTTGTTGTACCTAGGGAATTTACACATATACTATGTGGATAAATTCTTAAGGGTAGTGATCATTCACACCTGAAAATCTATTTATGTTGTGTTCTTATCAAAATCTCAAACAGAGTTTAGTGAGAGTGAGATGTTTTGTTATAAAAATTTGAGGAAAGCTCTACTAGATAAGATAGGAACATGTGTGCTATCTGCGGATTAATTAAGGAAACAAATAATCATTTGTTATTGGTATGTGTAAGAATAACTATGTGAATAATAAGTGTAGCAAATGGGTATGGACCTCAAGTATATGATAACAAAGCAATACAACACTTCCAACCATTTAAGTTGTTATGGATGATCTCATATCAGAAATGGTAGACAAGTGGTTAAACATTGAAGAAACTAATGCATGAAACAAGGTCATGTAGATAAGTTAATAAGTTGAGGCATGGATATTTTGAAAGAAGTGAGCATTTGTGGGATATTCCTAGTTTTTGTATCCAAAGATCATAATATTACAATGGTTGGGAATCCAAGTAAGTCTAAGTTCTACAATGAATACATATGAAAAAATTGAATACCATATAAAGAAAAAGATCATATAAAGTTGGTGGCTACGACGATGATGGTGGTAGAGGTAGTGGTGAAGGGTCATAAAATGGAGGGTGGGACTAAATTGAACAAATTTAACTAAAATAAAGACTTATTTGAACAAAACACAAATAATCATAATGTCAGCAGTATTAGCCTATACATCCTGTCGTTATCAATTTAAACGACATCAACGAAAAGGACGAAATTAAACATAATTTAGCAAATCAGAGACCAAATTAAATGCGTAAAAATAAGAGAGCAAATTGAACAAACTAAACCAAAACAGGAACCAAAATAATATTTAAACCAATTTTAAATCCAAAATACTTTTTATCTAAAATTACATTACGGACTGCAAATCTGAAGCGTTACAAAGCTCATGCTTTGAATTAATAGGAAATATTAGGATTTTAAATCATTTTCTAGTGAAGGATATTTATGTCATTTTTGTAGATACGGAGTGTAAGAAGAAAATATGGAGGTGCTCCCTATATTAAGGCTTTTGGGAATGTTGTGTTGTTGCGTTGCTGTGGTCTTTTGGGAGCTACTCCTTCCTGCACCCTTTAATTTCTCTCTCCACCTCGTCAACACTAAAAAATATCAATTTATTATTATAAAAAAATTGGATTTTCGAAATTTCAAGAACAATATTTTTCCGAACGAAATTTTTGAAATGAGATTTTGGAATTAAAAATTTTGAAACATGTTAAATGCATTTGGAAACATTTTTTTAATAGATTTTCAAAATAAACTTTCCAAAAAGCATATAATACTTTTCGAAACATTCTTAAATGAAAAGTGTTACACATAAAATATATTGTTCAAAAATAAAATCTTTTTGAAATGAGTTTTTTTTAGCATTTTCTCTCTTCTTCCTCTACAGTAACAGGTGGCGGCGGCTGTGTAGCAGATGAAAAGGTATTTAAATAGTTTGCTTCTACAGTGGAGTGAGGAAAAAAATTTGATTGGATGAGGAAGCAGTTTCTCTTTTGTGTTGTTACACACTTACACAAGACAAATATGGGAGTATAAACAAAAAACCTTGATTTACCATCAAAATAGCCCACCACATCAGTTTAGTCCATAATTAAATAAGTTTAAGTTAGATCAACTTGTTTTTTTTAAAAGAATATTTTAATTTTATAACACTAAAATTAAAAACATTTTATTAAAACATACATGTACTATATATCCTCATGGGTTCATTAACAACTTTCTATAACCTTAACTCGATTGCTCCGTCATAAATGGTTTCATTGGTAGATGCTAACATATGATCAAACCTCTGCACCTCAGCATTAAGGAACTCTCCTTCATACATATTCTCATTGTCAAAGTCGTCATAACGAATGCTTATATCTACTACTTCCATGTATGCATCATACACCATTTGGGTTACTAAGCCAACTTGATGAACAGAAAGGATGTTATCATAGCTAGTAAATACATAACCTAAGTTGTCCTCATTTCCTCCTTCTTCTATGGTCAACCAATACCTTGTAGATGAGTTTAAACCCATATTGTAGCAAATGGGATGGGCCCTTACATATGATGACTTAAAGATTTTCTTACAAATACACCGTATGCAAGAACACCTAATCCTTCATCTGAGTTGTAAGAAGCTTGATTCATTGCCTTTGAACCAAATTCATGGACCCCATTAATGAACTTATCTCTAAGTCTTCTTGAAGGTTTAAGCATGTTATACATCCGGTCTCAGTCAATTTTTCTGCATGTTTCACATGAAATTATCAGCCAACATACATGGTCCAAGACGGGTTCAAAGTTGTTTTCAAAACATTAATTGGACTTTGATAATCAATTATAGATGACATACACTGCTTTTGAAGGTTGTCTAACTGCACTGTTTTTAATATTAGTGCTTTCTATCCAACCTAAAAGATATTGTTATTTATAATAATAACAATAATCTATAATTGTAGAGTTGTCTTCTTCATACTAAGCAAGTGTTTCATAAACAAAATTTTTAGTGGTTTAAACTTGGGAAAATTTTTGCTTTGTATGTTACTGGTGGCTCTGTTTTTGTTTGCAGCATTTGAGATGGTTCCATACTTGGCCCAAATCTCATAAATAGGTGCGGAAGGTCTCTTTTTCTCCTACTAAACTCATAACGATGAAATTCTAGTTATATCTAACCCCTTTATCAATGCAACTTGGATTGGATAAGCACTTAATGTCTCAACTGGGTTTTCCTCATTGGGAACCAACTCGGCCAATTCTGATCTTTTGTTCCTCACTTCAGCCAGAATCATGAGAAGAGGATTCATCAACCATATATATATATATATGGTAGCAAAAGGGGGCAAACATAAATACTGTGTTGACAGAATGTCAGGATACTATCAACCATATATAAAATATATATTATGTATGCATCAAATTGCTCTTTGTTGATTACCAGCTAAATTAAACAAATTAGACAGACAAATAAGAGATCTTAGTTCCTAAACAAAGAATTGAAGGATAAAAAAATTAATGACGACTTCATTATGATGAAGACATGTTTAGCTCACTTTCTTTTGTGAATGAGGGAAAGTTTTGAACAGTCATGCAAATATGCAGATGAACTGATAGTTCATTTCAGATTTCAATTTGAGTCACTCTTGTATCTCAGTTAGTTTGTAATTTACACTACTTTTCCTTCTACCCTAAAAATTCATTGACTATTAGTCCTAGCTGCCCGATGCAAACATTCCTCCAAGAATAAATTCAATTTTTGTATAATAAGTTAGGCCTTATTATTCATGCTTAAGCTGAAAAGGGGCCTTCACATAAGAGGCATCTGAAAGCTAAATAAACATATAGTCATTACTTTCGCTTTTATGATATACCAAAAAGCAATAAATAGAGCAAAAAACAATGTATAATCACTATAAATATATTTTTGTTAAAACAATCACACATCAGGGTTGTATACAACTCCCCTGATTTTGGAGTTGTTTATTGGTTGGCATGTCAAAAGTAAAAAATAATTCCTGAATGCTGTAGATGAAAGATTAGTGATGGAATTAAGAGTTCTTTAAAAGATTGGTGAGGCTTTCATGGTTTGAACATTGTGCTCTAGGAGAGCAGAGGCCTTGTTGCCCTCACTTGAGTCAGAAGCCACAAGACAAAGACAAAAGAAAAAAGTGATGGTCCAAGCAAACAAGGTTCACCAGCCCCACGTTGTACCCTACACTCTAAGGGCCAAGAGACCTATGGCTTAACCTGATTAAATGTTTGAAACTGTTAAGACTTACAAGGCTATAGGATTGATCACAGAGCAAATAGATAGATACTGATACGCATACTCACATTCTTGAATCGATCATCAAAATACACAATTTTCATCATGTTAAAACAATAGTAGTTACTTGTTAGGTTGTACCTAATAAAAGGAAAGAGTTGGTCCTGGTATACAATAAAATCCTACTGTTTTTAACACATATATGTGATATATATCAGAATTTTATACAGTACAATCTTTTGCATATTTTGAAATGTATGGTGAAATTGATATTGAACTTAACGAGAATTGCAATATCCTTACTTTAACACACTTTTTCTTGTACTACGACTGATGAGAATATGCAATGAACCTAAGCTTTCATGCCAATATTTCTGTTTCTGATAGATCCTTGTAAATGACTTTGTAAAGCTATATCACATAGATACACACATATCTTCATCAATTATACATAGACAAAAATGAAAATGGGACCGGGGTTGTCCCTTGTCGTTTTTCTCATAGTGATTTTTAAATTTTACCACTTGTTGTTTTACGGATACAGTACAAACAAAGACACAAATTCTGGCATGTCAGGTAATGCTAATAGAAGGAATGAAACAATGTAAACAATGTCGTGCACTGCAATGGGAAGTAAAGGGGGACTGTTTCTTAGATATTGAAGATATTGGGGATCTATCATGGTCCTAAAAGCAAAGACACCAGTTTTAATACATCAATGAAGGAATTTCTCTGAGGCATGGTGGGACTCACCTTAAATGGAAAGTTAAATGCAGAATCGGAGACACACCTTCACAACTCTTCACAAATGTTTTCACCTGCACCAACGAAATATTCACCTCCACAACAAAAACATAAATGCAGCCTCTTCGTCAACGAACAGTGATCGTACCAACCAGACAAAATATTTTAGGACAGATTGCTTACTAAAGCTTACACCTCAAGAGGCACCGTCGACGGCAACATAATTGCAACTCCGACGAGGTTCCTCTCCTCAAGCGCTGCTCTGATGAGAGCAGGGGAAATGCGAATGCGAACTAGAAATAAACACAAAAGTTGAGAGCGGAAGAAGAGCAAGAGAAATGCAAAACGAAAGTTAAAAGCGTAAATGCGTAGTGAAAAGTGAATACGAGGTTCAGCTTTTCAAATTAAAAAATTCTTTTATTTGCGTCGGTTATACCCTCTACCGTCTTCATAAAGCGTCGGTTTAACAAACGCTAAATCATAATAGTTAAATAAAATAAATTTTACACCTCACATAAGGCGACAAATATCCTTAAGATTTTAAATTTAACTTTTTAAGTGTGCATCATATTTTTTTTTTATGGTTAATTATGTTTTTGGTCCATGAATTATTAAGCGATTTTGGTTTTAGTTCCTCTTTTAAAATTTGTTATAAATAATCCTTATCCTTTCAAAACTCATGGGATTAATCCCTAATATCTAACACTGTTAATATTTTTCTTAACGTGGCAAACAGTATTCTCCATCATCAATTCTATTCAAACATGTGGCAAATTATTTAATTAAAAAGTAAAATTAATTTTTCACCTTTCGTGGGGCAGCTCCACCTGGATTTCCAATGTTACTTACCCTTCCTCCAAAATATCACCTCCATCTCATTCCACTTTCACCCTCTCCATCACCCAACACAACCACATATTCTTCCATCAATGCCAATAAACACAAAAACACACTACATTTTTTTCATTTTCACAAAACCAACACAGAGAATCTTCATCCTCAAATACGCACACTCATGAATTACAACCCAAAGCTCACATTTTCATCATCAATAAAAACAACCCAAAATCAAGAAGAATAACTAATCAGAAAAAAAAACAAAAACAATTAAATGGGGAATTGGTGCCTCCGATTGCGAAAATCGTTGTGCTAACAGTAGTGGATCCCGTGTGGCCCGCGGAAGGAAGAAGCCATGGAAGCTTGAAGGAGAACACGTGTGAGCAAATAGAAATAGAAGGGTTTCGCGCGGTGGCTGACGTGGTTGACGCAGGCAAGCACTTCGACCCCAAGTGGCGTCACCAGCGACAGCTCTGAACGGACGAAACAGTTGTAGTTATGGAGTGGTGGCTGGATTAGGGTTCTCGTGCACGGAAGAAAAACAATAGATGCAAGGTGTGACAACAACGTCTACGTGCTCAAATGGGGAGACAAGGGGAAGCTACATCCCACGCGAGAGAGAAGAAAAAGATGAAGATTTGTTGTGTCTTTGGATTTTGCAGAATGGAAGGAGCGAGAGAAGCTCTAATGGAGATTTGGGAGAGAAACCTAGCCTAACAAAGGAGAAGAAGATTAGCTGGAAAATCAATTTTATTTTTTAATTAAAAAATTTGTCACATGTTGAAATAGATTTGTTAACGTAGGATACGGTTTGCCACATTTAAAAAAATATTAACAGCGTTAGATATCGAGGACTAATTCCATGAATTTTGAAAGGACGAGGATTATTTAGAGCAAATTTTAGAAAAGGGACTAAAATAAAAATTGCTTAATAATTCAGGAACCAAAAACATAATTAACCCTTTTTTTTATCACCTGTAACCCTTTTCACCGGCGATGCAAGGGTAGGCGGGGGCCACGCCCCCCTCCCTAAATATTTTTAATTTTTTTTATTTTACTTTTAAATTTTTTTAAATTATATAAATTTTTAAAATTTTTATTTTTTAAAATTAAACAATATTATATTCAAAATTAATAAAAATTAAATAAGTATTTTTTATTTATTTTATAAAGTGCAATAATAAATAATAAAATATAAAATTAAATATATAAAAAAATAAAATTATTAAGATATTTTCTATTTACTCTTTTATTGTCTTTTGAGTTTTTCATATGTTACATTTTTCTTTCATGTTTATTTATTTTCTTTTATTACTAAAAAAAGTTAAACATAAACTCAGTATTTCTATCTTTATTTTTTCATATTTTCTCTTCCATTATTAAATAAATAAGGTAATTTTCTCGTGTCTCACTTGATAGTAAATTATTTGTTTAACATTTAGCATTGTTTTTTATCGCATGACCTTTTGTATATTCCTTTTTTATTAATATAGAAGAAGAAACAATGTACTATGTGATTTTTCATAGTCGATTTTTAATTGTAACTTGATTATCATAGTTTTTTTTTTAGTAATTATGTCTTTCAACTTTTGATTAGATTATGATAAATTATTTTTTAGTCTTAAACTTATTTTTTAAATAGGTATATTAATGAAAAACAAAAGAATAAATTTATTTTTTAAAGTTGACAGAGAAACCACTGAAGATGAAAACATGATAATATGGTTATTTATCGCATAACAATTAAATGAAAGCTTGTAAATATTTTTTGAATCAAATGCATGTTAATAAAATGGAAGATGAATATTTTACAGATAATATGGTTATTTACATCGAAAAAAGTTAACTGAAAAATGTTATTATAATTCAATTATCATGAGTTCAAAAATATGAAAAAATGATAACATTTCCTTTAAATATGTGTAATTTCTTTGATAATTATAACTGTACTAGATTATGTATTCGTTTTTATTGAATTAATTACAATAATAGTAAATATATAAATTTTGAATATATTGTTTTCACTCCCCCAAAACGTGAAAATCTACCATTGACCCTTTAATTTCCATCTCAACAAATATCAGAAGACAATGCATGGGATTTTATATTTTTATATTTTATTTCTTTTTCCTTTGTGGGACTTGAGGCCATGCTTTTTTTTTTTAATATTTTTAAGTTTTAAATAATATTTTAAGTGGGTTCAAGACACTTTAAAGATTTTATATATTTTTGTTTTTATTTTACTTCTTTGTAGCTGAAGTTAATGGATGTTATTAGAGTCCTTAATATTTCGAAGCATTCTTATAATAAATACGCAACAAAAGTTAATGAGTGTCAAGTGTGAACATCAACATACATAGTCAATCATTTTATTTTATTCCCTTCATCTTCTTACTAATATATATATATATATATATATATATATATATATATATATATTGTGGTTTCTTCACTTGACGCAATCTACATAATGCAAAATTTCCTTATTTGAAGTATCAACTTCAAACCTACCTTATGGTTAACTCATTCTACCTTATTTGAAGTATCAACTTCAAATCTACATAATGCAAGATTACCAAACTCCTTTTTCTAGCCAAACATTTTGTTTTCCTTTCTTGATCTTCTTACCACTATATATCGTGATTCATCCTTCACTTTATGAATTATTCCACATGATTCAATGTTTTCCTATTCGAAGTGTCAACTTCAAACTCCACCATTGTTAACATGCATGATCTCAATAATATCACCAAACTCAACCAAATGCATACCTAAAGAATGGAATATATAGACATTATTCCTTCAAACAAATAATTGACCTAGGAAATATAAATTCTATGTTCTCTTTATCGATTCAAGAGCACCTTTAGAAACTTTATTCTACTTATATTCATCCAACCAATGAAAGTAAGTTTCTTCTTTCATAAGCTAAGAACATACTAAGCAGAAAATGTTTTTACAAAGTCATCATACACCTTACTTTGAATAGAATCACCACCAAATAATTTGAAAAATATATAATGACGTAATTGTATGATGCTAAAAACTAAAATAAATACAGATTTATAGATGTTTAACTTTTAAGTATATATGAAAATTTTAAATCAAAAACATGTGTCATACTTACATTTCAATAATATTAATCAATATTTATTAATAATAAAAAATTTACACGTAAAATGAAAAATTACCAAAATGTTAGGTTTATTTTTAGCTTTTTAAGATAAAAATTAAAATAATGATTAATTAATATTTTTTTTGAACTGATTTTATCTGTTTATGCATTTTGTACCACTATCAAAGCAACAAGCTCGATCAAGTTGTGTCCAATTTAACTATTAAAATTATATAAATTAAGGTACGAGGAGAGTTCTTCGATTTTAGGTCACTTAAATGAGTTTAAGGGCTCTTAGATCAAATGTCAAAAATGGTTATCAATTACTAAATATTCTACTAGAGTCTTACAAAATATTTTTTGTTTCAATTAAAAAGTCATGACATTATTTATTTTCATATGACAAAGAGTGATGCTCTCAATAAAGAGATATGAGTGAGAAGTAAGACATATGGTTCTTCATTTCAGTTTAAGGTGTTGGTCCCAAAAAAAAAAAGGAGAAGTCAAAAAAATAAATTAAAGGATGGTAAAGAGAAAAGTAGGAGCAAGTCTAAGCCAAGATACAAGAATGTAGAATGTCATTATTGTAAACAACCTTGACACATCCAAAGATATTGTTTTAAGTGAAAAAGGATAACAAAGGCAAGAATGGCAAGAAAAAGGAGAATGGTCATGATGATGTTCATGTTACTACAACTACATTTGGTAATGATGTTATTCTTCATGATTATTAATTTGTTAATCTTGCATCTAATGAGAGTGTGTGAATAATTGGTGATGGCTCTACATTGCATCTTACATTGAGGAAGGAGTTATTCACATCTTACACTTCTAGTAATTTTTAAGTGTTGACGATGGGTCATAATGGTGTATCAAAGGTTGTTGGTGTTGGTAATGTTTGCTTACAAACCAACATGGGAGTGCAATTATTACTTAGAAGAGTCAAATATGCTCCAAATGTGCATTTCAATTTGATTTGTACGCATGTGCTTGATGATAGTGGTTATGAGAATCACTTCTAGTAAATGGAAATTCGCTAAAGCTAACGTGGTTATGACCATAGGGGAGAAAAATTCTAACTTGTATTGGACTAAAGCTTTGGTTGCTAAAGAAAGTGTGAATGCTATGTATACAAAAACAATTTGTGATGCCATTGACCATAAAAGTGAATAGGGGTTTAATTGCTTAGCCTAAAAGGATGTGTTTTTAGGATTGAAGAGTACAAAGTTGGAGAAGTATTCTTAGTGACTAATTTTGGTAGCCAAAATCTAGGTAGCTAATTTTTAGTGACCAATTTCCTTTGGAAGCCAAAACCATGGTAGCTAATTTTAAAAACCAATTTAGTGACGAATTATAATTTTTTATTCATAATAGTGACTATTTTAGTAACCAATAATTTTTAGTTTTGTAAATTAGTATCTAAATTAGTTACTGTAGTTACTAATAATTATTGGTCACTATTTAAAAGTGTTTTTATAGTGAAACCAAAGTATCCTTCAAGAAACATCTTCCCTCAAGGAAGTCATAGTTGCTTAAATTAATGTGTTATGATTTGTAGCCCATTGAAGGTAAAGTTTTTTAGTAGTGCACTTTACTTTAATACTTTTATTCGTGATTGTTCCAGGAAAGTAGAGGTCTATGCACTTTAAAGAAAGGATCGAGTACTTGAAAAGTTAAACATTTCATACTTTGTTTAAGAAGCAATCAGGCAAGAAGATGAAATGCATCCATATTGATAATGGTAGTGAGTACTATGGACCCTTTGATGCTTATTGCAAGCAATAAGGTATTAGACATGAGAAAACTTTTCATAAAACTCCTCTGTTGAATTGTCTAGTAGAGAGGATGAACAAGACTTTGGTTGAAAGTGTTAGATGTATGCTTTTTGAAGAAAAGTTGCCTAGGTCTTTTCAGGGAGAGGATTTTACTTGTAGTTGTGCATGTTATATTAATCATAGTCCTATAATTATTTTGAATATTGAGGTGCCACACAAAATATGATTTAGTAAGAATGTTAGTTATGATCATTTGTGTGCTTTTGGTTGTAAAGCATTTGACTATGTTCCAAAGGATGAAAGGTCCAAGTTAGAAGTAAAGACAAGACAGTGTATCTTTATTTGTTATGATCATGATGAATTAGACTACATGTTGTATGATCTTGTTGAGAAGAAGCTCGTCAAAAGTTATGATGTGAAATTCATGGAAGATTAAACCATTGAAGATATTAACAAGGCGGATAAGGTTACACCCTAGAAAGATCACAATCTCATTTATGGTAGTCCAATGTGGTTTCCTAATCGCAATCTACATAATGTTAAGACTAATGCTAAAAATGATGAATAACATGGTGATGTTGATTATCAATAGGTTGGAAATGGAGTAGAGGTTCCAATTGATGATGCTCAAGGGGAACATGATATGTTACATGATGATGATCTTGGTGATACACCTGAATTACTACATGTTTGTACTAGGAGGTCCAATAAGCTAATAAAACCATCTTCCAAGTATCCCTTTGATGAGTATGTAACCTTGACTGGTGGTAGAGAACTTGAGTATTTTGAAGAAGCTTTGGAAAGTGAAGAAAAACAAAAGTGGCTAGATTTAATGCAAGATGAGATGAAATCTTTGTATGATAGTCACACTTATGACTCAGAAAAATTGCCTAAGGACAAAAGGGCTTTAGAGAATATATGGATTCTCAAGGTGAAGCAAGAGACTAGTTCTACATCTCCAAGGTACAAGGCCATATTAGTGGTGAAAAGCTTTAGACAAAGAAAAGGTGTTGATTTCAATAAGATTTTCTTGCTTGTAGTGAAAATGTCATTTATCAAAACTATGCTAAGTTTAGTTGTTACTCTTGATTTGGATGTTAAGTAGATGGATATGAAGAACACTTTCCTTCATAATAATTTGGAGGAAGATATTTACATGAAACAATTTGATGGTTTTCTTATTGGAAGCAAGGAAGATTATTGGAAGAAAGAGTTGTTACAGTTTGAAGCATGCTTCAAGACAATGGTACAATAAGTTTGAATCTTTTATGTGTGATCAACATTATCAGAGGATTATTTTTTTTATTATTGTGTATATGTTAGAAAGTTCTCTAATGATGATTTTGTTATCATGTTGTTATATGTTGATGGCACACTTATTGTTGGAAAGAGTATTTTTGTACGACCCCTCGAGAAATTTAAATTATTAAATATATAATTATTTCATATAAATTCAGGTAATGGAATATTTATGACATTTAATGCAGGCAATTATGACAAGGAATAATATTAGCTCAAGTGATTGAGAGTACTTGGTCATGTTGAGAGGATTTGGGTTCAAGTTTTGTGTATTAATCTAATTATTTTATTGTTTTAAATATGTGTGACCATGGTGCGTGATAATAAAATCCTAGATGAGCAGGAATTATCACGAAACATGAATTGGTTGATTTGGTTGTGCATTTGCTTTGTAATTGTGTGGTTGTGTGTTCGAACCTTAGTTGATGCTAAATAGAATCCTTAGTTGATGAGAGGCATTAGAAAACCATGGTCATCTTAAGGAGCAGATGGAAGTTCAGAAAGCCACCTAGTAATGGCTTTTGAATGGCATTACACCTATTATTAAGTAAATTTCATTTTTTTTACATTAACCACAATTAAGGCATTTTTAGCGATGTTGAAGGTCCGCTAGGTGACTCATGTGAATTGCACTATATTTCTGGGTTCCTATTAGGAACCGCCTGGCGGCATGAACTGGCCGCCAGGCGACGCAATCAGCCTAACCTAATTTTTGGGTTTTTGTATGAATCTCCTAGCAACGATGAACATTCACTAGGCGACGCAAGCAGAATTGGCTTGATTTTGGTGCTTTGGGATTTTTGGGTTGTTCTGATCGAGAAAAAAGGGTTCTTAGCAATTGGTTATCTTTTGGATTGTCAATAATTATGGAATTGGGTGGTGGTTAGAGGTATAGACTGAATCATTGTGCATATGATCATATGTGTATATTAGGGTTTTGTGAAAATTGGGAAATTTGATGTTCAGAGATTAATTGTTGTTTGAATTACACTGAAAAGCTACTGGATTTGGCTTAGGTTGAGTAATTGTACAATTATAAGCGTGATTGCTGGTTGAAATGTGAAAATAGGCAAAGAGAATTTTTGGGGCTCTTAGCAAGTGCAGTAAAATTCTGAGTTTTACCCTAAAAGTCCATGCACTGCTTGGCAGTACTGATCTTGTCGCCAGATGCCAGTGTAGTACAAATTGATATTGTGTGGCTGTGAGGTGCAATGCGGGCTTGAGACTCTGTTGGGAAAATTTCCTTATGAGAGTGGAAGAAGGAACCTTGAGCAGAGGACGAAGGTGAGGAAAAAGTACCTAGATTAAGACGGAGAAATGAATTTAAGGTTAGGCTATGGTTGGGAGAATTGTGACATGAACATAGTGTATATCTGGTGTAGGATACCAGAACTATGCATAAGATTAACTACAAAATAGAACTTAGAATTTGGAGATTCTTTGTAAAATGCCCAAGTAAACTTAGGGTGCAATTATTTCACTAAGTGTTGGTGGTTGACGTTGGAATAGTAGGAGAGTTGGTTGGAAGGATTGATTCTGGTTAATTAGTTATCTAAGACTTGAATTCAAATTGAGATAAGGGATTATTGGTTGCTGGAATTAGAGTCCCTATGTTAGGCTTAACTTGTGAATAGGTTTGAAGGTGGATATGATTTCGAAGGGAAATGGTAAGAGTGCATTGTTACTAAGTAAGCACGGGGGCAAGTGGACCAGGATAAATTGTAGGAGTTTATAATTTGGTGAATTAAGGTAAAACTAGTAAAATCGCGATATTGGTGTAGCGCCTGGCAGTAGGGTCTAAACCGTTAGGCGATAGCTACAATTTTAGAGGGCCACTATAACACGTGGCACCTGGCGATGAAGGTGATCCCGTGAGACAATACTTGCAAAGTTAGAAACTTCTAAGGCGTGTGGCGCTTGGCGGGTGGCGCTTGGCGGCACGAGGCTTCTACCATGCGATCTGCAACTAATTCTTGCCTGGCAGCGCTTAGGCAGCGCTAGGCGATAATGTAGGGTACAAGGTGTTGTTTCTTTGGATGGTGCGTGGTCTACAAGGCTTTGGATGATACCTTATACATGGAATTTGCTGGAGCATTCCTTGAGTTGTGGCTCAGAATTGTATTCCTTGAGTTATGGCTTGGAATGGAGGGTGAACATGTGGTGATCCCAAGTTGTGGCCTAGTAAGTTGGTACCGATGTGAGTGTGCGAGTTGTGGCTCGTACGGAGGGTCTCCACTTGATTGGACAATCATGGGTTGTGGCTAGTGATGTTGCTAATCTTGTGTTGCGAATATGAATTGTGGTTCATATTGAAAATTCCACCTGTTGTTACGGATGGTGGTCCGTAATATGATAGTCATGCACGTGTTTCTACGAGTTATGGCTTGTATATGGTGGAACCACGAGTCATGGCTTGTGGCAACAAAGGATATCTTAGGGTCATCATCTGAAGATGTAGAACGACGGTGGACATATTTTGTGGAATAAGAGGATAAAGTTCTCTGATGAGTGTGTGTTTGTGTGTACATTTGAATTGTGATTATATAAAAGTTTATTCTGTTAGCTCACCCTATCTGTTTGTAATTTGTGAGGTTTAGAGCCAGAGAGGGGATAGCTTGGGAAAGCTTTTATGGACTTTTCTTTTATGTTTTTTGTAAACAGTTATTTTACTAGATTATGAACTTGTAATAATTTGTCTTAGAACCTTATGGATTTTATCTTGGCACGTTAATAAAGTTTAAACTTTCCCGCGTTTTGGGAAAGAGCTTTGAATATTAATTGCGGATATTACTGTTATTTTATTTTATTTAAATTAGTAATATCTGACCGGGATGTTACAATTTTCAGCATTGACAAGTTAAAGAATGAATTAGGTAAGTCATTTGCTATGAAAGACATGGGAGCTACTAAAAGGATTCTTGACATAAGTATCTCATGTGATAGAAGAGAAAAGAATATTACATTATGAAGGTGTTGTAGAGATTTCATATGGAAAATGCTATTAGCACTCTTCTTGATACTCATTTTAAAAATGAGTATTAAACAAAGTTCTTCAAATGAAGTTGAGAAGATGCATATGAGCAAACAGTGGCGGATCTTGATAAAAAATGTTGGAGGGGTCAAAGTAATATAATTTTGAGATTAATAGATTCGATCATTAGTATAATGTTTTAAGAGATGATTTCTCTAACTGAATTGATAGTTAGTATAATGTTTCAAAATATGTGAAGAAGTAGAATTTATCTTCTTTTCATCAATAGTTTCTTTTTTATCACTTTTAAAAAATGAATTTATTCTTTTATTCTTAATCTATATTTTTTTTTTGTAAATAACATTGACAAATAATTTATCATAGTATTTTTTTGTACAATTGAGACACATAAATATTAAAAGAAAAATATATTATAGTCAAGTCACAATTAAAAATCGGTTATGAAAAAACACATAATACATTATTTATTTTTCTTCTATATTCATAAAAAAATGAATATACAAAAAGCTCATGAGATAAAAATAATGTTTTTTATTATTGAGACAAGAGACAAAAAAGGGATTAGATAAATAAGAAATGTGAGCAAATATAATGAATTTGTTTTTAACTTTTTTTTCTTAAAAAATAGAAAGAAAACATATGAGAATAAGAAATGATTACAATATGAGAGTCAGAAATTATTACAATTTGTTAAGAACTAAAAATATAATGAGAAAGAAAATAAAAATTATCTTCATAAATATTTGGTTTAATTACTCTTTTGATTCATGTTTTGGTTTAAAAATGTTTAGTTGGTCCTTCAGTTTTTTAAGTTTCAATTTGGTCCCAATTATTGAAAAATTGATATAATTTGATCTTTTATGATAAATTTCGTTAAATTTTTTAAAACAGATCAATGACTTTTTTATTAAAATTGAAATTTTTAATATGGATGGTTTGCTTTGTTGGTGTAATTAACATAATTGTAGGATCAATTTTTGGACAAAAAGAGGGACCAAGAGAGAAATTAAACCGAAATATTTTTATTCTTTATTATATTTAATTTTATGTTTTATTATCTATTAACACTAAATATTGTGCTTTATAAAATAAATAAAAAATACTCAATTTAATTTTCATCAATTCCTAAACATACTACTTACAATTTAATAAATTTTAAATATATATATATATATATATATATATATATATATATATATAAATAAAAAAATTCAAAATTTTGGGGGGGCCATGGCCCCTCCTTGTGCCCATTAAAATCCGCCATTGTGAGCAAAGTTCCTTATGCATCTGTGATGGGTAGTTTGATGTATGCAATGGTATGTAAAAGACCAAATATTACACATGTTATTGGTACAACCACTCAGTTTATGTCAAATCCAACTAGAGAACATTGTAATGTTGTGAAATGGATTTTGATGTATATTTGTGATACTAGTGATTTGAGGCTTTGTTTTGGAGATGATAAACATACTTTGATGGGTTACTCAGACTCATGTATAGATGGAAACATTGATTTTGGAAAGTTCAATTAGAGGTTTGTGGTTAGCAAAATCAATATTGCACTATTGTTTTATTTTAGGTTTTAAAATAAAGTATATATATAATTAATTGTTGGGATTAGGGATATCAAAAATATCCCTACCCGCGGGTATCCGCGGATAAAACGTGCAATGGGTAGGAAACGAATATTAAAAATGAATACCCACTACTCGCATTACATGTATTTTTTATACCCGCATGTTAATAGGGTGGGTAGAAATATCATAGTATCCGTATCCGTAAATACCCTACCCACTAAACTTTAATTCACAAAAATACCC
>Ga0214542_1001356_pt1 | contig 49984 bp, 20 predicted proteins | sample CNSS1metaG_FD_160096 | JGI IMG/M metagenome (GOLD analysis project Ga0214542, IMG submission 160096) | Root nodule microbial communities from cowpea collected in UCLA plant growth center, Los Angeles, California, USA - CNSS1 | ecosystem: Host-associated > Plants > Roots > Nodule | place: USA... | reverse complement strand
TAATTAAGTTTTCTATTTGGTAAAGAAACAAAGGAATAGACATGATTAGGCATAGTAAAATTAATTGAGACTGTACTTTGATTAAAAGTGAGGATGCCAACAAATGAATTGAGTCTTTACATTGATTTATTTGTAAATCAACAACAATAATTAATTATTATTGTTTTTAATAATACGATTGATCATGTTCATATGATATAACATTTGAATTATATTGGTTAGCATGAAACATGAATTGGCATGATGGTTTGACATTGATTTGGCATTTGCTTAGCTGTGGGTTCAAGTCTTGGAAAAACCCAAATTAAACTTATTTTTCTTGTTAATATTAGTTTTGGATGGAATTGGAAGGGGTAAAGGAAACCCTAAGTTGAATCAGTAGCCAAGAGTGGCTGTAACGACAATCCATAATGATAAATGAAGGGCCATTAACAATCTATTAAGTGCATTTTCGTTTTGATCATTGACCTAGCTTTAAGGTATCACTTTAAAAGGCAAAAGAGAGGTTGTAGGAAAGGTTTTGCAAGGCTGGAAGTATCCTTAGAAAACAGAGACGAAAATCAAGAGTGAGTAGAGGGTAGTGAGTGAACTATTGAGGTTGGTTGAGGAGAATCAATGGTGGTCATTGGTGGTCAAAGGAAGAGCTTGAGATTTTCAAGTTTGGCAAAGGAAACCAGGTTAGGGGAGTTGGACTCCGATTTCTTTATTTGTTCACATAAGTACATGAAAAGCATGTCAAATGGTGATTTATTTCGCATCATAGGGTAGGTGATTGAATGAATTTGTGGTTTAAGGAAGGTTCGTGGGGTAATTGTGATGGGAAAAAAGGTTAATAATGGGAAGGAATGCGAGTTGTATGATAATGAGTAATTTCAAGCGAGAACGGGATGAGGATCTCTAAGACGCGAGGGTGAGAGTCGCAAGGGTTCTCGAAGATGTTGGAAAAATTATGGAAAACTCTAGAGGGCCCAGCACCGCCTGGCGGCACACAATCATCCGCCAGGCGCCAGCTCAATTTAAATAACCTGCGTGGGTGGAAGGGGTCTAGGAGAATTGGGGTATGAGGAAATTAAGGTAATACAAATTATTATTAAGAAATGTGATTAAACTGAGACCTAGGGGGATTGATGTGCGAGTATACTAGGAAGAATTCGAATAGTTTAATGGTGCTGAAGGAAATTGATAATAATTGGTCTATGTTAGAGGTCTAGATTAGTACCGTCAATTGGTATAAGTTTTATGACTATATTAGACAGTGAAGGATGTTCTTAATGTATGTGGGACTAATTGCCTTTAGACAAACTTTGGATGTGTTAATAACAAGGAAGGAAAGATGGTGCGGTACTATTTTGAAGAAATTACTAAGGATCCTGTTGTTAATAGTAAGTGTAATTACTTTGGGGTATAGCAGCATGAAGAAGTGGTAGTAAGAGTAAGTAGTTTTGTATTTTGGGTTTACGATGAAGCATATTACTTGTTATAGTTAACTTGGAGGGTGTGTACGATCTAGATGGTGAAATCTTGTGTTGAGTTAATTTCTGATAATCAGAGTAGGAAACTAGATAGTAATTTAGCCATTGGGAAAGTGATGATACTAGATTAGTGCAAGGAAGCGTGAGTTTTTATGCTGGGAGTGAAGAGTCAAATTTGTGCAGGAATACTCAGAAACCAGAAATGTGCCAGTTCTGATACAGCGCCTGGCGGTGGTTACAGACCGCCAGGCGATTGCGACAACGTCAGTGAGATCTGGATGAATTTCGCCTGGCGGTGAAGAGGGTGTCACCAGGTGGTTACGGTGGAAACAGTGCGTTCGTATAGGGGATGCGCCTGGTGGTGTGAATTGTTCCGCCAGGGTGTTTACAATTATTGGAAATTTTGAGGTGCTTGGTGCCTGGCGGTACGTGTCCCCACCAGGCGGCCTGGAAGCAGATGGCGCGTAGCAGTACGTGTCCCTCGCTAGGCGATTTGGCTGTTGTAAGTCCTAGTTGTTTGACTTTATAGGCGTGATCTACAAGGCTTTTGGTGATGCTTCAAAGGTAAGATTGTTGGGTTCCTTGAGTTGAGCTCGAAACGTATCCCTTGAGTTGAGCTCGGGATAGGGGTTAAACACGTAGCATTCCTCGAGTTGAGCTCGGAATGACATCCCTCAAGTGGTGCTCGGGATGGCGGGTGAACACGAGGAACCTTTAAGTTGAGCTCGGGTTGGCGAGTGTTACCGGTGTGAGTATGCTGGTTGTGGCCAGTACGGATGGGTCCAGATAGATTGCCCTTCTCAGTAAACAACTGACGAGTTTGGTAGTTTTAGGACAATACGACTTATGTTGTATTTGGGAACTCCACCTGGCGTTGCGGTGTATGATCCGTAGCAATGGTTTCCTGCACGTGATCTGTCGATTATGGCCGATAGGTTTGGCAGCAAATTACCTTGGGGTAGTCTCTAAGAGATGTATAACACAACTGATCTGGTGGTGGCTAGGTGCTGAAATTTAAAAGAATGGAAACACACTGAGATGTTTGTGTGGATCTTATATATATATATATATATATATTTGCTGTATGTGTGAATGTCGTTTTATATATATTGTTTGTTAAGCTCACCCTATCTGCTTGTGTTTGGCGATGATCGTGTGTGTGGTACACGTGAGCAGAGGATGTTGATGGAGGTGGTGTTGGTGATGCTTAGATACGGAACGGGGGATAGCATGGGAGGCTTTTTTATGACTTTTTGTTATTTATATTTTGGAAATAAATTGTAAGATTTTATGAGACCGTTTTGGATTATTCAGCCTTTGTAATCTTGGATTTGGCTTTATTTATTGAACTTAATAAAGTTTTAAATTTCCCGCGCTTTTGGGAAATGAGGTTTTGTTCATAAATGCGACATCTTTATGATTTTAATAATTTTATTTATTTAAATCAGTAATATCCTAACGAGATGTTACACTCATGATCTAGAGTTAGCAACCATTGTGTTTGCCTTGAAGATCTGGAGGCATTATTTTTATAGTGCCCAGTTTCGAGTGTTCAGCGATCACAAGAGTCTCAAGTACTTGTTTGATCAGAAGGAGCTAAACATGAGACAAAAGAGGTGGATGGAATTTCTGAAGGACTATGATTTTGAACTGCTATATCACCCGGGAAAGGCAAATGTGGTAGCAGATGCCCTGAGTAGGAAGACTGTGCATACTGCACACCTCTTGATGGAGTTAGAACCGAGTTCATTAGGTGTAGTACTCTGACTATATCTAGTGATTTCTTGGACTCAGTTAGAGAAAGGCAGTTGTTAGATGCCAGCTTGAACAGGGTGAGGGAACAACTTGGATCAGAGGAAGAAAAGGATTTTGTTTTGGGAAATGCTGGCATACTGCGTTTCCAAGGCAGAGTGTGTGTGCCTGACAATGTTGAGGTGAAGAAGTTGATCCTTGAGGAAGAGAACCAAAGTCGTCTTAGCTTGCATCCTAGCATGACTAAGATGTATCAGGACCTCAAGGAAACCTTTTGGTGGTAGGGAATGAAGAAAGATGTGGCTTAGTTTGTATCAGCCTGTATGACATGTCAGAAGGCAAAGGTGAAGCATCAACAACCCGGTGGGATCCTGCAGCCCTTGGAGATACCGGTGTGGAAATGGGATAGCATCTCGATGGACTTTGTAACCCATTTGCCATGGAGTTTTAGGGGCAATGATACCATCTGGGTCATAGTGGACCGATGACCAAGAGTGCTCATTTTTTGGCGATGAACCTAAGGATGTCGATGGCCAAGTTGGCCCAATTATACATTAAGGAAATTGTGAGGCTGCACGAAGTACCCTCGAGCATTGTATCAGACAGGGATCCACGATTCACATCGCGGTTTTGGCAGACCTTGTAGAGTGCTTTGGGGAGCAAGCTGACTATGAGTTCAGCCTACCATCCCTAGACCGATGGTCAGTCAAAGAGGACAATTCAGTCACTTGAGGATTGTTGAGGACGTGTGTACTGGATCATTTGGGTGCTTGGGATGAAGTGCTACCTTTGATAGAATTCACCTACAACAACAACTTTCATGCGAGCATTGGCATGGCGCCATATGAGGCTCTATATGGTAGGAAGTGTAGGACTCCGCTGTGTTGGTATCAAGATGGGGAAGCAGTGCTTGTGGGACTAGAATTGTTATAGCAGACCACTAAGAAAGTGAGAATGATGAGGGATAAGATGCATGCCTCTCAGAGTAGGCAGAAGGCTTATGTGGACCGCAGGAGGAGATCTTTGGAGTTCGCAGCTGGAGATCATGTGTTCTTGAGGGTGACCTGAACCACTAGTGTGGGAAGGGCTCTACGCTCGAGGAAGCTTTCTCCTAAGTTCCTCGGTCCCTATCAGATCTCGAGGAGGATTGAACCAGTGGCTTATGAAATTGCATTGCCTCCTCAGTTGGTGAACCTTCATCCAGTATTTCATGTGTCACTGTTGAGGAAATATGTATTCGACCCGTCTCATGTTTTGGAAGCAGAGGATGTACAAATTAGGGAAGACCTCACTATGGGGGTACCACCAATGGCTTTGGAGGATAGCAAAGTTAAGGAACGCCGAGGAAAACCAGTCAGTCTGGTCAAAGTCATCTAGGATCGGAGGAATGGTGACTCTACTTGGGAGTTAGAGGAGGATATAAGGAAGTCCCATCCACATTTGTTTCTCTAGTAAGTTTCTATTTTCGAGGTCGAAAATTTTTTGTCTTGGGGAGAATGTAAGACCCAATATTTTCTGCCTTATTTTAAAAGGTTTGTCCCAAACCATTTGGGCCCAGGGCTGGCCCAAAAGGAATTAAAACCCTAATCTTCCCTAACACCCTCATTCCATTCACTCTTCAGAAAACAAATTCCCTTATTCCTTCCTAGGGTTTTGTATTACCTTGGTCAAGCAAGCTTAATCTCATTTTCCTGCTCCGCGTAAGTTATGCTCCAACTCATGCTTTTCCCCTCTAGGCACATTTTCGTATTTGAAGTAGGGTTTTGTAGTAAACTCATTTTCTAAATCTTTTTCGCTATCTTGTTCAGTTTGCAAGTCCATTCTTAGAGCTGTCGTGCTCCGCTATTTAGAGTTGAGTCATTTTCTAGCAATTTTTCCAGGTAAGGGAAGCTAGAGCTTGCTTATTTACTTCAATTTTTGGCTTTCCTTGTCACTGTTTCATGATTTATAACTAGTGTGTTATGGTTAAACTGTGAAATGCTTTATATTGTTGTTTAGATGCGAAAATGTGGCTATTGCAGGGAGAATAGTGGCGAGATCTGTTGCTCTCACCCAAGCGAGACTGACTCGCCCAGGCGAGACTTGCAGAAACAAGCCAGGGTTGCCCTCGAACTCTCGCTCAGGCGAAGAGCTCTTGTTTTGAGCAGGGCACTATCTCACTCAGGCGAGAGACGCCCGCCTAAGCGAGAATGCGAGAGAGCCTTGGTATCCTGCTGCATTCTTAGACCAGGCGAGGAACCTCACCTTTAGGCGAGGAACCTCACCTTTAGGCGAGGGGTGACCTTGCTTAGGCGCTCAGGCAAGGAGGGCTCGCCTAAGCGAGTGTGCGAAAAACCTCCCAGGGCCTTTGTTGCGATCTCGCCTAAGCGAGAGTCTGCAGCTTGAGCGAGGGGACTCCTCCCGCTTGAGCGAGGGCTTCTGGCTTGAGCGAGATTTGTTGCAGGCCACGCTGTTTCTTCACTTAGTTGATATGGATTGTTTGGTTGATTGATTTACTCTATTTAAAGTATGAGTCTTGTGAAATGCATGGAATATCTGTTGTTATGAATTGGATTGATGTGTTATTGTGATCTTGGTATGTAAAACAAATGAAATGGTTGGTAATTAAAGTGGCATGGTATTGGTATGAAATACAATTCTATATTCATGGATTGACAATGATGAGTTGGTGTGGATTCAACATGGAATTCGAATGAGGATTGGTTATAAAGGTTGGCATGAGATTTATATGCATGATAAGTATTACTTGGTTGGTGGAATATGATTGGTATGTGGTTAGGACGTAATTCCACGAGTCTCTAAGTGAGACTTTGTGGTGGTGCTTTAGTTGGTCAGTTAGTCTCACATAGAGCGAACTGACTCTTGTGGTGAGAGTAGCAGGAGGCCCGAAACCCATTAAGGGCTAACCTTGTGTGTGAGGGTTGAGACATTGTAACACTTAGCTCGTGGATGAGCAACTCGGTAGAGTAGGGAAATCCACCACAAGTGCAAGCATCCACTGAATCCAACTAAATTATATGTATCCGGATGAGTCGTGTCCGAGTCTTAGTGTATTGTTTGCAAGTTATAACATGATGGGTTGGCATATGTATCTTGAACTATGAAATTGTATGTAACTACAAGATAAACTATTTTTCGCCTTTAGCTTACCCTTCTGTTGTTTGTTGTATGTCCAGGATGTGTGGTTTTCTCTTTTTGCGATAATCATCAATTTATTGATGTGAGCAGATGCGCGGGGCACCTGTAGTCAACAGGGAGGTGATGGTTTCGCTGCGTAGCCGACCTAGGCTGGATGCTACTGTTTTGAGGCTTCCTGATAGGGCTATGGCCCATGTATTATTTTGTCCTTTAATACCCTAATAACTACTGTCAAGTTCTTGTATTTTGTTTAGTATTGGCATCTTGGTGTGCCTTGGATCCCTCTAAGTATTTTTGGATATTGTAAGGAGTCGTGTTTATACTCCAAGACCCATCTCTTATATTATTTGTGTGACATGTCATTTAATTAAAGTAATTATTTGAATGGGGTGTTACAATAAATATATATATATATATATATATATATATATATAAATAAATAAATAAATTCATCTTTATATTCAATTTCCATTTTATGGATCAAATTAATCCATAATTATGAAACTTTAGTTATGTATTTCAAAATATGAAAATAAGTTCTTATTATGTTTTAGTTTATATGACTAGGGATGGTCAGGGCGGGACGGGGACAGGTTTCGCAATCTCATACCCATTTCCATAAAAAGTAACGGGTATATACTCGTACCTATACCCCGCTTGCTTACGGTTTCAATGTTAATTAATTAATTTTCACAAAATAATATAAAATTATGGTAAAGAAAATATAATATTATCAAATATTCAATATTAAGTGGAGGTTTGGTTCTTCGATATCAAATATTTAGAAAGAAATTATAATTGTAGACATTTCAAATTAGAATACTAAATAGAACTTCATGAGAACCAAAACATTTATTAAATTTGTAAACATAACCTCGTTGATAAAATTTAAAAATATTTATAAGAAATATAAAAGGAAAACAAATATTCAAATTAAAATATATTTTAAATGTCTGTTTACTTCAATTTTTCAAATTTTAATGAATTTCTTTTTATATACTAATAAAAGTTATAATACATCACTTAAACAAAGTTATGCAAAGAATAAAGATTAAAGTAATAATAATAAAGTTTCGACATAAATCTTGTATCTTTTGAACTTCAATATATGTTGGATGGTGATTAAAAAAAAATTCATAGAATTTATGTTAAATTTTTATATTATAGTAAATAAGATTTATTTATACAATTATAGTGACAAAATTACAGCTTGACAATGAGTTAGAAAATAAAAAAAATATAAAATATATCAAAATAGTATTCGAGGTGAAAAAAATAAACAACAAATAAAAAATAATAAAAACGTTTCAAAATATATGTCTTAGAAACAATTTGAGAGATCATTAAATGAAATCACATAAAGAAAAACATACATATATATATATATATACATATATATATATATATATATATATATATATATATATATATATATATATATATATATATATATATATATATATATATATATATATATATATATATATATATATATATATATATATATATATATATATAATTTTTTAATATTTTTATAAAAAAATTAAAAAATAAAATAAAACATCAAATATTTTAAAAGAAATAATAATCGTATAAATTTTAAATTATAGTACCAAGTACCAAATAGCAATTAGATTAAAGTTAAATTAGATTAAAGTTAAAGAATTATATAAAATATTTCTCAATTATGCACAAATAAAATTTTCATAATAATCCAGACATTTATTAATTTTGATAACGTTAATGAAATTATGTTGATAAAGTTAAAAAATATTTTTTTAAAAATTACAAAAAAGAAGAAAAAAAAATAAAGTTTCAAAATATTTTAAATGTTTACTTCCTTTCTCTAGTTTATTAAATATTTTTTTTATACATTAATAAAGGATATAGTACAATGCTTAAATGAAATCATACAGAGAAAAAAAATTAAACAAATAATAATAATTCAAAACATAAATATTTTATCTTTTGAAGTTTATAACATTGATCTTAAATTATTATATTATAATAAATGAAATGTCTATCTCAATGTGACGGTAAACTTACATTTTTGAAAATGAGTTAGATCATAAAAAATAATTATTAAAATTTTTTTAAAATAATATTCTACATAATAAAAATATAAAAATATTAAAAAGTAAACATTATGTAATATGCATTTTAGAAAATATTTCATACACCATTCAACAAAATTACACAAAGAAAAGTATTGTTAAGAAAACGATAAGATATTAAATATCTTAGAAATTGAAAAAAACTTTCTAAACATCCAACTAGTTGAACCATTGAGAGACAATAAAAATTGTTTGAGAAAAACAAAATATTTTTTAAATGAAACAAAAAATTTAGGATAAAAAAGAATAAAAAAGATTTTTTTTTTTGTATTATCTAGTAAATAAATGGTTTACACAATTGAACACTTGCAATTAGTGACAAAAGTTGGACAAAACATTTAGGGGTGGCAAATTAGATTTTTTATATATAAATTATTATTTTTAATTAAAAAATTCTTCATTTTCTCTACTTAAAATAAGCACACATGATAGTAGAATACAAAAAATATGATTATCACATCTCACCAATTTAGAAAAAAATAAATTTATCACTGTCCAGTGATATCCAAATCTATCACATACAACAGGAAAACAAATTACTTCAAAAAAAATGTAGAAAATAAACTTACTCAAAAAGAGAAATTGATAAATTCAAAATATTTCTTAACTTCTCAATTTTAATATAATTTTCAAATATATATATATATATATATATGGCTTAAATACCTTTTTGTCCTCATTTTCGTAGTGTTTTTTGCGGATGGTCCTCATTTTGACAGAATGTTTAAAATGGTCCTCATTTTTACCGAATATTTAAAATGGTCCTCATTTTCGCAATTCATGTTTTATTTGGTCCTTTTCTGTAACGCCGTTTAAATCATTAACGAAGTATTGTACAGGTGGCACGGTTTGTATTAGGATGTGTTACGTGTACTGTACATATGGCACGCCATTTCAATCATTTCTCGTTGAACCACCAATAGTGCACGAAGTGATACAACACGGTTGCCTCCAACGATTACAACTAGAGGTAAAGGAAGAAGATTGGGACCGTAACATACCTATATAATGGGATTGCAGGTAGAAGAAGAATGCAGCAACACCAATTGGGAATGGAGGAACAAGATTTCCAAAACTCACCAACTGCCCAAACATTCCTTACCAAAACCCTAGCTCACTTATTTAACCCAAAATATCTAATTACCACATCTGTACAGTACACGTAACACACCCTAATACAAACCGTGTCACCTATACAATGTTCCGTTAATCATTTAAACGGAGTTACAGAAAAGGACCAAATAAAACACGAATTGCGAAAATGAGGACCATTTTAAATATTCGGTATAAATGAGGACCATTTTAAACATTCTGTCAAAATGAGGATCATCCGCAACAAACACTACGAAAATAAGGACCAAAAAGGTATTTAAGCCTATATATATAAAAGTCTTTTAGATATTTTAATAATTTAAATGAAGATAAAGATTAAGACAAAGATAAATATTGGAATTGGAATGAGATAGATATGCATTCTCATACTCAATTATAAAATTTAAGTAATTAAGAGAATTTACCGTTAAAATGGAAAGGGTTCAGAAAATACCCAAAAGACGAGACTATTTACTTTCCTAATAATAGTCTTAAAAGCTATAACTCATTAAAGAAATAAATGATAATGTAAGGATTTAATTTATTTATAATAATTGAGTTCCTAACTTTAATATCTAAATTTCATATTCTCACGCTTCATCCACGTTGTTTACGCCAGAAAAAGAAAAGAAAAGCAACTTTTTCTCTCATTTTCCAGAGCTTATGAAACTTCACTCATAAATTTCAAGAAAGAAAAACAGACTTCAAGAAAAGAGGAAAATTGATGAAAATGAAGTTTTGATCGTGTTTGCATATTGCATGCAAACAAATATTATTCCCAAACTTCTTTTAAATGGCAATATATTCTAAACTCGAACATATCCAATTTGGGCCTAAACATTGCATGATCGAATCAACAATTTGGGCCTATACATTACATAACTCTGAATCTCAGTAAGCTAGACTTGCATTCCAATAGAACAATACAAATCAATTATATTAGCTTCTATGTTTTTGTAAAATTTAACAAATTTGTAATATTTATAATAATATTTCTTTTAGAAAAAATATGGTATAATATTATTTAAACAATTAAGAGTGTTAATGTAATAGATAAAAGTGTTGACGTAATGTTTCCAAAAACTTAAAAACATTATGGTGAAAGTATGGTCAGAAGTATACTTCTTTATCTCTATTTTGAGATGCATCTATTAAATACATTTGTTTCTTACCAGCTTTGTTTTCAATACTTTGAATCACAATAGAGTCAATGAATCCATATATAAATAAGCATTCTTTCTCTCCCTACTAACACAATACAATGTAAATACTTTGAACATCGAAAAAATTAGTCCTAGAATAACATATTAAAAATTTTTAATAATTAAGAAAAAAATATTTACAGCAACTAAAGTTGTATTACTGATACACATAGTATATTTGTATCAAGGACAAGATAACAAATATCCTTTTGACAGATGTAACAAGTATGAAGGATTGATAACTTGTTTTTGTTTTTTAGAATCATTTTGTACATATATAAAAATTTAAATAACAAGTAAACATGAATTTAATTAATTATAACTTGTAAACATAAAAATACATACTTAAAAGAAGAATGAAAAATTACCCTTGCTACAATTGATTTTCTAAATCTAACCAACCAAAGAACAAAATTCTCAAGGACTTGTCCCATTATTTGAACCTCTTCAGGGACTTTAGTAATAATATGTCAAATGTCCACAACCACCACCTTAACCATATCATTTGCAATCGTCTGGTGGTGGATAGTTGATCCCAATATACACATTTTTCCAGAGGCAACAACATAACAATGTTCCTATGTAAATCAAACAATATAATTATACTAGAACAAATAAATGTTTTAAATAATATAATTAGAATAAAAATTACCCAAGGCCAATTATCAATTATAAGTCACAGTCCGTGGTGACGCTAAAACCAACCTCCCCTGCTTTGTTGGCAATAATTAAAAATTGTGGAGGTAAAAATGGATGCTAACTCCACTTGTATATCTAAGAACAACTTTGCCTTCAATATGGAGTACTACACCTCTTCATTAAGATTGTAGTTTAGGCAAAAGAGATTGAAAGAAAATATAAAAAATATTTCTCTCAATATATTCTCCAATTTTCTTATAAATAAAAATGTAAAAAATATGTTTTCTTTCTTTCAAGCAGGTTGTTAAGACATAATAGTTTTGACATAAGGCTAACTATTAAAAATAAGGACCTTGGTTGGAAAATTATGTGCACTAAACCAAGCATGTGATGAAGTCTTCATATTCCATACATGGCCTTGTTTGCAAAGGTGCATGCACCAGCTAAACAAGTCGTAAACTCTTCCTATTCCTTAGCTAGTCTATATAAACATGAGTAGAGGCGGGCAAAATTAATTGTATTGTACTAAACTATGGATTAACTATACTAAATTAAACTAAAATAATTGAACCAATTACAACAAAATCTGAACTGAACTATTATACATTCAGTTTAAGAAAACTGAACTTCTACATATTAAGTTCAGTTAACTGTGGGATAATTGAAACTGCTGTCCAACTTGCTCTGTTGTTACAAAACACATTTGATTTACATAGATGTGTGCTTTTGTAAAGTTTCATTGTGCACAATTTTCTCGATGTATGATTTGTCAGTGGAAGTTGAATAGAAGTGTAGTGTCTGTGAGGTGATAAATCAAAGATCAAACATTTAGTTTTTAAACTTTATTAATTATTCAAGTTAGACTTAGCTCAAGGCTGAAATTATAACAAAATGCATTTTGCAGTATTTATCTTATACTGCCATAGACTAACCTCTAATCAACACTATTTATCTTATACTATTTTGACATCAAAGAAGCTTTTATTAAAATATTTCTTTTAAAAAAGTAATAAATTCTATTAACCATCTCTTCTACAATATGCTAATTTAATTATATTTGTTTTAGGAGACTTAACTTGTATTTTATATTTAACATAAAAATTATTTGTTTAAATTAATTTATTAAAGTAATATGTGTAAGGTTTAAAATGAATAATTTTTAGTTGAATAAACCACAAGATAAAATTTGTTTAATTATGCAAAATAAATAAAAAATCAAATATTATTTCAAAAACTTAACAAAATAGTGAAAAACACATTGAAATGGTTCAAAAATAGTACAGTTCATAAAACAGTTCAGTTTATAACGGTTCAGTTCAGTTCATATTATAGTGCAGTGCAGTTCAGTGCAATTCAATTCAATTTAGTTTGTTAGAAAAAAAATAGTTCAGTTCAGTTCATCTGAACTGTTTCTCAGTTCAGTACAGTTCAGGTAAATTATTTTGTAATTCAGTACAATTTTTAATGGTTCAGTGCAGTTCAGTACAATTTGGCCAGCCCTAAACATGAGCCCTTTCATTTATAACATAACTCATGAATGAATATGAGATTGAAGAGAAATTCTCTCTATTTCCGTCAGCTCTACAGGGAAATGCACCTTTGGTCCCTTTACAGGTAGGAAAAATTGCATACGATGCAAAGGAGATTTTAAATTGAAATACAATTCTAATAGTTCAGTTGATATATACAAAGCTTAATTAGTAGCCGAATGCTACACATAGCATGTTAGGATTGATTTCTCATAAACTTTCTGATAATGTTGTCGTGATTAAATTAATAGTATTAAACTATAGTAATTTTAATATTTTTAAGATAGTAGTCAAGAACATAAAAAGGGTAAAGTCAACCCTAAATCGTTTCCTAATGAACACGTAATTGATTTCTAACAAATTAGCTCTTATAAAAACTATACAAGAGGGTTAATCAAATAAAATAAGAAATAAAAAAATAAAGTTGGAAAAAGATAAAAAAAATATAAAACAGTGATAAATAAAATATATTGATTCCACTGTTTTTTTTCAAAATAGGATTCATCATCAGTTATCTAAAGATTACTGCTCAATTCATTATTGTTTTAGATTTGCAAATTAATAAATGTAAATTCTCAATTAATTTCTTGGCGCTCTCATTATTAACCAAATTAAATTCTCAATCAAAAGTAAGAACTTTATAGATTAATCATAGTAAATTTAATCAAAGTACATTCTCAATAAAATATTACTAAGCTTAATCATGTCTATTCTTTTACCTTTAAAATCAAGCAAAAAGCTAACTAAGCAAAGTACATTCTTGATTAATTCTAGTTAAAGTTTTCACCTCTAATCAAAGCACATTCTCAATCATCTCAATCATCGGCAAAAACTCATTCAATTACATGAAAATTTCTAAATTTAATCAAAGTACATTCATAGTTAAAATTAAAAACCCTTGAACTCATATAATTGATATGCAAATAGAATAAAACATCTCACTAAGTAGTTATGATGTAAAAACCATTACTTTCCTACCGCCACAATGAATAATAGGACGGTCTTGGACGAAACACCGCAACACCCGCCATTAAATGCATTGCGCAAATAATGGCAGTTCAAACTGCTATATTTTGTGCACAAATAATGACAGTGAAAACCGTCTTAATTTGTTTATTTTTAAAGAACTGTCATGCGAAATACAACACCTAGAAATGCCATTATTTGCACTGTACGGATGCGTTATACGACATTTCAACTGCCATAATTTGAATATGTTTTTTTTAATATTATTTTTATGTAACCTGCTTTCCATTATTATTGAACCTGTTTTCCATAAAATTAAAAAAAATCACAGACAACATCTTGATCATTAATACTTTCATTCATAATTCATATTTCATATTTAAAAAACTGATATTATGAAACACCATCCAAAAGTTTTCACATTGAAAATAAAAGCCAAAAAAAAATCTAAAACATTATTATAATACATTTTGCTAAATTTCTATAGCTATGTTCCTATAGCTATGTTCCTATAGCTATGTTCCTAACTTGTCTTTTCTGCCCCGCTTGATCTTCTTATACCAAAAGGTGATTGTCGCAACCGGGATCGCGACGAACGACGAACCAAAAAAGAAAACGGGTTTGAAAAGAGATTTGGAGTCGCCACTATAGTTATTCTGGAAAACTATGGAAAACCATGAAAATAAAACAAGTCTGCGAAAAACCAAATTTTGGATTCGGGAGTCGGTTACGCGTAGGGAAGGTGTTAGCACCCTACAACGCCCGCCCGAGGGCGGTACCTTTAATTAAATATGCAAAGTTGATGTGATTTTCAAAATGTTAATTTTCCCCAAAAACAATGAAACAATCATATTAAAAAGAAACAAAAATATTTTTTATAGTTTTTTGGGCCCGACAAGGATTGACCTTGGTCCTACGTATTCTCATTAAAAATGAGAAATCAGGGTTACATAGTTCTTTAAAAGATATTTGAAAACAAGATTTAATTTTTTGGAGGTGAACTTGACAAGGACTGGCCTTGCTCCTACATATCTCACAATGGAGAATCAAGGATCACGTAGTTCTTAAAAAGATATTTGAAAAACTATTTGGAAAATGATTTGATTTTTTGGAGGTAAACCTGACAAGGACTGATCTTTCTCCTACGTATCTCACGGTGGAGAATCAAGAATCACATAGTTCTAAAAAAGACTTTTTTGCTTGAAAATGTTGATATTTTGTATTTTTGAAATTTTTATATTTTTTTGGTGTTTTTGAGATTATTTGAAAAATGGTGTCACACGATGCGAACGACCGGACAAACACCAAAAGAAAAGAAAATATTTTTAGTATTTTTAGAAAATAAGTGTCACACGGTGCGAGCGACCGGACAAACACAATAAAGAGAAGGAGAACTTTTTTTATTTTTTTTCTATATTTGTAATTTTTATAATTTTCAAATATATTTTTTTTAATAATAATAAAATAAATAAATAAATAAAAGGATGCAATTATTTAAGAAGGATAAAAGTGAAAAATAAAAAAATGGGAGTACATGAGTAGTTAGTGGAGGTGCACAAAATAAATACAACAACAAGCCCAAAAACAATAGACAAAGACATGGAGGTGCATGAGTATCACATGTGGAAGGTGCATGAAGTAAATGAGGTGTCTTTATTAAAGGTAGGGTGCAAGCAAGTAAAGTATAAAACAAACACAAAATAGAAAACAAGGACATAGGAGGTGCGTGGTTAACAATCATGAAGGTGTATGAAGTAAATGACTGTCCAGCCCACAAGCCAAACGTGTGGTGTATGTAGTAATCCAAGGAGTGCAACAAACAATTAACACAGTCCATATATGGGGGTGCAGAATGAAAAGAAGGGGTGCACTAGAGGTGGGCCGACATGTGGAACCCAAATAACCTAAACCCTACCTGCTCAATAATCAGGAGGCAAGCCCCTCCCTCTCTCCTTCTCGACGTCTACACGAGTCACTGCCCACCAACACACCAACCTCGTCTCTGTTTCACCAAGCCACCCCACGACCGGCTTGCCGGCGACGCCAATCGACGCCAGAGACGTCGACCTCCCTTTCGGTGGCTCAACCACTTTGTTCTCACTCACGCATCGGAACCTAACTCCGAGAGACCATCGCCGACGCAGCGCCTACTGTAAGACCCGTGAAAATTAAATAATTAAATAATTAATTAATTAATAAATGTGGGTAGTGGGAGTCTTTAAGGCATTAACTATTGATTTATATGATGTGAAAAAGTACTAGCTCAAGTGGTTGTATGTTAATAATTGTTTGAGAGGACTTAGGTTCAAGTCCTATGTATGTCAATTGTGTTTTATTTAATTTATTATTATTTTTAATAATATGTGTAATTATGTTGTGGAATAATATAATATGTGAATTATATTAGTTAGGAAGAGACATGAATTGGCTTGATGGTTTAGCATTGATTTGGTATTGGCATGGTTGTGGGTTCAAGTCTTGGAGAAACCAAATTAAACTTTATTTTTGCCAAACTTAGTTTTGGATTGAATATGCTAGGGTAGAGGAAAACCCTAGCAGCCAAAAGGGTTGGAAAACTATCATAAGACAACCAATTAAAGGACATTAACCGTAATTTAATTGGATTTTCGTTTTAGACCATTAAACCACATTAAGAGCACTTTTAAAAGGCTAATTAGAGGTAAGAAAGAGGGTTTTGGTGGGTTGTTATTGTGGTTGCAGAAGGGAGAACGAAAATTTAGTGTTTGTGAGAATTGAGAGTGTTGAGAAGAACCAAAGAGGGCCATTGGTGATCAAGGGAGAATTTTCAAAGTTCTAAGCAAAGGAGACCAGGTTAGGGGAACGAAAATTTAGTGTTTGTGAGAATTGAGAGTGTTGAGAAGAACCAAAGAGGGGCATTGGTGATCAAGGGAGAATTTTCAAAGTTCTAAGCAAAGGAGACCAGGTTAGGGGAGCTTTACGCGTTAAATTTAATTTTAATTTGAATGGCATGTTAAATAGGGAAATTTCATGCGTCGATTAATTTAATTCTGATTGGTATGTTGAATTTGGTATGATTATGATTGATATGTTGTTTTCTTTTAATTTATTGTTTCTGGAAATTTCCAGAAATAGTCTGGTCGGTGATGAACAACCGCCAGACGATTCTTTCTAGTTTAGGCAATTTAGGGTTCCTATAGAGGAACCACCTGCCAGATATAATGAAAAAAAAGCCTGTTTGACCAACGTTGACTGCCCCTACCCAAAGTTGACTGGTTGACCAGTGCTAACTCGTTAACTGTCCAACGAGAGGTTGCCACGTGTTAGAGCAGTTTCTCTCCCAAATCAGATTTCCATTCCGCAATTAGGGTTTGGTGGTAGTTCCGTGAGTGGCCGTGGCTACTGCAGGTTTCACGAGTGCCGCTGCAACGGTGGTTCCAATAATATGTTGAACGAAGATGATGGTGGCGAAGGCAACACAACAGAGGTTTGAGATGGTCACTGCAGATCTCACGAGCAGACCTGGTGCAGCAATGGTGGGTCTGAACGTGTGCGAGAATGGTGCAGGCCTGATGATGCCGGCGTGATGCGAAGGGGGAGGGGCTGTGTTTTCCGGCGGTGGAGCGACGGTGGTGGTTTCGGGATGAAGGAGTGGAAGAGGCACGAATGCAGGTGTGACGGTGGGGTTTCGCGTGATGGACGGCGGCTCACGGGCGAGGATGGAGAAGTGTTGGTGCGGGTGTTGCCGGAGATGCTGGACTGTTCCAGCGAGCTCGAATGGTGCGACCATGGGGGATTCCGGCAGCGGGACGAGTGGAGAAGAAGGAGGTGCGACGGAGGCGCGATGAAGGAGACGCGGTGGCAGGTTCATGGTGGCGCGGGAGGTTCAGGTCCGAGCATGGTGCGTGATGGTGGCCGCGGACGCGTAGAGAAGACGGAGACGTCGCGGTCCACTGGTGCAGCAGCGGTGATGGGGTTTCTGATGAGGGCGCGACGGGCGACGGCTTTCCGGCGTGGCCAGTGGTGGTCGAACGTGGTCGTGGCGACTGCAGAGTGGGTTGGTGCGGAAGAGAGAGAAGAAGGAGATTAGGGTTAGGGTTTTGGTTGTGTGAAGGAGAGAGAGAGTGATGAGGTGGCATGTTTTGATTGGTGATTTGAGTTAGTGGAGGATTGATGATGTGACAAACTATGAGTGGTTATTTTTATTAAGTGAAGGATTGTCACGTGGCGAAATCTGATGGATTAGATCTTAAGTGACATTAGGGGTGCAGCTTAGTAAAAAGGAGGGGTGCATAGCAGAAATTTAAAGTTAAATTACAGAAGGGGTGTAAACCTGGAAACAAGGGGTGTAGATAGCTCCATAACTGTTTTTTTTAGAAATAAATATTCCAATTGGAAAAAGGGAGTGTAAGCATGAGAATTGGGGGTGCATTCAGTACCTGAACTATTCCTCTCTAAAATTCCTATTTTGGGACTTAATTTATGAATTAAAATATTCATTATTTACACTCTTAAGGACCTAAATTAGATTATTGTTGCAATAGTAAACTCAATAAGATCCAATAATATAGTATGCAACTAAATACAATTTTTAAGCGCGAAAATAATATTAAATTCCCAAAATTTAAGTATTGAATGTGAGCGAAGGTTCGACTCATCATACCTTCCAAGCGGTTTGGAAGCGGGCAGCGCTTGGCGTTACGTGTCCCCCGCCAGGCGATTTTACTGAAGCAATATTGGTGTGATTGTGTGATATATATAACTATGCAATATTTATATATATGTGTAATATGTTAGCTCACCCTATCTGCTTGTGTTTGGCGATGATCGTGTACGTGGTACACGGGAGCAGATGTTATTGCAGGTGGATCTGGTGAGGCCTAGAGACGGAGCGGGGCTAGTTTTGGGAGAAGTTTTTATCAGAACTTTTATGAAGTTTTTATGTTTTCAAATAAATTATAATTATGAATATTCTGGACTTTTGGATAATTACAATCTTATTTACACTTATGAATTTTGGTTTATTGTGAAAGTAATAAAAGTTTTTAATTTTCCCGCGTTTTGGGAATATTAGTTATAACAAATGAAGTTTTATTATTTACTTCTTTATTTTTTTTATTTAAATCCGTAATATCCGATCGGGATGTTACACCTGCAACTTCTACCGTGAATGTCGATATTGTTGCGACCAAAGCGTGTCGCCAATGGTGCTAACTCCCCCTTCCCTGCGTGAGGATTTCTTCCTGGTCCAGGCTTTGCACGTTTCGCTGCCAGCCCGTCGTGGTTGTTTTCGCGTCGCACCACCTCACCGTCGATTTTCTTTCTTCTTTTCTCTATTTCTGATTTGTGCTGGGGTTTTTATGGTGATTTTGGGTGTTTTGCTGTATATGGCTCGAGGATGATGAATGATGTAGGTAGAAAGGTGGATGTGTATGTCGTTTTTGGTTTTTATGTAGGTGTGACATGAAGATGACGGTGAACGAGGAAGCGAGTGAAGATGTGTTCTGCAAAATACAACTGTCTATGAAGTGTGTTTGGGTTTTGGTTTTGATCTCCTGCAGGTGAAAAGTGTAGGCGATGATAGAGGAATGTTGCAGGATTGGAATGGGATGCTGCGGGATTGGAATGGAGAATGAGTTTGAGGTTGAAGTGAAGACGTGAATGGAGGGGATTTGCACGTGGCTGCTTTCTTGGGTCTTTATTTTGGTGGCTATGCAGGAGAATGCAAAAGGTTTTGGTGTGCAATGAATGTTCTGAATGAAAGGAGAGAATGGTGGAGATGGAAGCCTAGTGGTGATGGTAGTGATCTGGAGGGACGGTAGTTAGCAGAGAGTCAACGTGAATTTTGTGAAGAATGGTGAACTTGGAATAGGAAAATGAACCTAGTGTGCGTTGAGCTATGGGTTGATCACGACGAAGTGGTGAATGAAATTGGTTTGGGGATTATGCATACGCAGGTGAAGAAAGAGAATGAAGTGTGTAAAGTACGAAGGTGGTGTTCAAATGTATTCTGTTTCCCAGCACTTAAGTAACAATTGTGAGCAATATATGCATGTGCATGGATAAACAGATAATGCAGAGAACGCACACAGATACATCATATCATTTTCAGTCATGGCCTTCAAAGATTTTAAATGGAACATATCAGATATCGTGCTCAGTCAAAAAACATTAAAGGTCCAGTACTTACCTGTGCCAGTGGTCTTAAGTTCCCTCTGCGGTTCCCCTTGCTCGAGCTATTTTCACTCTTTTTTCCTCCTCACCTTGTTCTCTCTTTTTCTCCTCCCCTTGCTACCTTTTCCCCCTCTTTTTGTTATCTGTTCTCTCTATCTGTGGCTTCTAGAGGTACATGAACTGTATCTTGAAATTTTCACCTCTCTCCTGCCAGTTCGCTCCCCGTGCTAGGAAGTTCTTTTCTTTTTCAAACGGCTCTGTTTCCAACCACCCTATACCTCTGCTGCTACGATTGTCATGGCCGTCACAGTAATACACAGATATCCAAATTTTCTATTTTTGTGCTAAGATCCGTAAAAGCAAAGAAGAAACAAAATTTGAACGCTTTTTGTTGCTCGAACAGGGAAAGAACCACTGGCCAGATCAACTGACTATCATTTCATTTTTTTTAAATTTTCTTATATACATTTATTTATATATATATATATATATATATATATATATATTAAGAGAATAAAATAAGATAACAAAAAAATAAAAAAGATAAAATAAAAAGATAAGATAAAATAAAGTAAAAAGTAAATAAGATAAAACAAGATAAATAAAAAAAAATAAAGCAAGATAATATTAAAGAAGAAAAGATAAAAAGTAAAAAAAAGAAATATATGTTTATACTCACTTAAATATTCACTTTTTTGTATTTTTTTTTAATTATTTTAAATTAAAATTTTTATTTCATACCCAGACGAAATTTGGTGTTGACAGTGATGAAGCACCACTTCCAACATCGGGTACATGGAATAAAAAAGAAACTTACAACTTATTCAAATTCACATGTGTATTATAATAAACTTATGTAATTTGTTAAATAAAATATTAAATTTTACCTCATTAATCGAAGTATGTACCAAACCAGCAATCATAACAACAAAATGGTCAGGAACGTGATCTCTAGAGGAAATGTAGGCAACCAATGTTTGCATTTGGTTTTTGAGAGTTGTGAGCTCATTTTCCATCTTTAGAAACTTCTCATCTGTATTTTTTGATGTTGCACTGCAAGAAGCAAAATTCATACCATTTAACCTTGTAGTGGATTGCTTAAATGCAAGAGTGGGACAAGCTCCATGTGACAATCCTCTGACCCGATCTGGATGCTCCTTACCAAATATGAGACCAATCGAATCATTTGGAGATATATCTGATGCAATCTCTGGGTTATTCAACATTAACTCATCTATTTTTTCCTGCATTAAATTGGAAGTGCAAAAGACCGCCAAACAAACAAATTATGACAAATTACAATGATAAACCAGTACACCAACAATTAGTTCAGACACAAATAAGCAAATTGAAAGTGATCATATAAGTTGAAGTACTTGGTGAAGAGAAAGGTGTCCAGACTCAAATAAGCAAACCAACCATTAGTACTTGGCCGAGTTCATCATTTATCACCTTTAGATGGGTATAGTTTTTAATCTACCTCATGTACTATAGGTGAACTTGATAAAGTCACAAAGGGTTTTGGAGAAAATGCAAATCTTCCTCCTTATTTTGCGTTGATTAATAAGACTTTTATAAAGTGCTATCTAAAGGAACTCAAAATAATCTATGCATTTTCACCTCAATTAACTTATCCTAACAGGTTCGTTATTTTAACTATGCATGCAGATTGAAGAACTCACAAAATCAGCAAAGCAGCAAAATAAATCTAATTCTATGTAGTTTGTAAAAGGGTTTTAAATGGCAATAGAAACCATGCACTCATTATCGTTCCCATACAATATACTCCATTTTCTTCTAATCCCAAACACCAATTCCTCCAATTATCACCACTTCCCACTAACTCTGCCACAACTCCTCTCCCATTGCACTAAACACAGACCAAAACCCTCATTCCAGCACTAAACAAATTTCAAACAAACATAACATAGAGATGAAAAAAGGAGTCAGAACATTGAACAAACAGATTTCAATCAAATAGAGAAAAAGAAATTACTAAATTTTTATAGAAGAAATAGATAACAGAGAAAGGAAGTACTAGAAATAGAGAAGACAAAACTATGGAGTTAAGCTTCACCACCCTACAATTAAGAGCTCAATTGTGTGAAAAAGGAAAAGCAAGAAATAGAACAAAAATATTCAATCTCACACACTAGTCTACAAAGAAATCTCTATTTTATTCCTATGCATACATGAACTTAAACACTAATTGAACTTATACATTCAAAATACACATCCGGAGAAAAGAAAAATAGTACTAAGGGACTGAAAAGTGAAGTTGTAAGATAGTAGTTTGAGCAAGGGGAACCAACCACCAACTACAATACTGTTTTAACCATCACCATGCACTCAGACCAATAAAAATATATTTCAAATAATCAGATTTCAAAGCAACAAATTATTGGCATACTCAAAGTGTACTTCATATTTTAAAGACAATCATTAAATAGACAATTCAATGGCAGCAGGAACAAATTTACCCCAATCTCCATGGCCTCCCCATTCACATAGGTGCCATTTTTCCTCTTATGAGTGATCTTCCATATTTCAGCTCGCCTAATGTTCCTACCAGTCTCAATTTTCTATATGTTTTGAAGAAAAGTAATATGAGCAAAAAAAATAAAAATATAATAGCACATTATTTTTGAGAACAAAATATAAGTAAAAAAAAATGCCAAATTATTCCTTCTTCTTGACAAAGCCATAACACCACCAGTGTGAGGAATACTTTGTTTTTCCCTTATTTCTTTATTTCCATTGCTTAAGTCCTATAAAGTAGAAATGAAATCAGTTTTTCAAATTTAAAGAGATGGTTACTTTAAATATAACAATTAAATTTATGTACCATTGTGGAAGGCTTTAAGCGATACTCAACAAATAAAGCCCAATTATCCATGCTAACGCAATCTGGAACGTTCTTATTGAGATCATTTTTGCTCAAAAGTGGGTCATAAAACTCATTCCAAAGCTTGCACTTGTACTCCCTTCACAATTTTCCAATTCTAAATATAACATCTCTTTTTGCCAATTCTTCATTAACCTTGAAAATAAATCGAGACTTCAAATAATACAATAGTTAGTTTAGGTCCATTGAATAAATTAAATAAGTATTTAGATGGTGAATTTAGGTTGTTTTATCTTCAGTGTTCTCTCCCATGCATTGTCCTTATATGTATCTGCCATAGCTGACCAACTCTCAAAACTTATAGGGAATAACACTCTATTTGATGCTACATGTCCACAAACTCCTGCTAGTAAACCTGATGCCTCTCTAATTGGTTGATATCTATCATCATAGTTGACCACCACACGTAATCCAATGGGCAAGTTGTGAACATCTTTAACCTTGACCTTTAATGATTGAGTAATCTGTCTAAAATTGAATAATTTGTCTAAAATAATCATTATACTAAAATAACATTTTTTACCTATAACATCAACAAACCAATAACGGGCTGAGTGCCTTCCTATTTTTGGTTGCACTCTTTTAGTTCCAGATTCATATATTGGCACACTTGTTTGTTGTCCACTTTGTTCATTTGCTTGTTCTCCAGTTTGTTTAGTGGTTTGTTGTGCAATTTGTAAACTTGTTTCTCCCATTTGTTGACTTCTTTGCTGTCCAGTTTGATGACTTGTTTGTTGTCCTATTTGTTGACTTGTTTGTTGTTCAGTTTGTTGACTTCTTTGCTATCCAACATGTTGACTTGTTTGCTGCCCAAGTTGTTCACTTGTTTACTGTCCAACTGCTTCTGCATGATCTAATTGCAACTAGTTGCCCACAAATAGCTCTGAAGTAGTTGATATGTGGTGAACCTTATAAGTACCAACTGCTGACTTAAGCAGATTCCTTATCCTTTTTGCTCTAGGCATACCTGCACATAAAAATTAAACAATAAAATAAAAAATAATTTATAAAAAAGATACATGTATAATCAAGATATATAAGGTACAATCATACCAAAGATTTATTATTACTCAGACATGGAATCATTTTCATCAAGTTCATCATCATTATCATCCCTAAATAATGCCAATTATTGAGAATCACTGAAGAACTGATTTAAGTCTCGTTGTGGACATGGTTCAACTTCACATATTTTAGTATCTCCTCCCATATCATACAAGTCTCATGGTTTCAAATGGATAACAGTTGTCCAATCATTATTAATCTCATCATTGACATAATACACCATTTTAGCTTGTGAAGCTTCAATGTACGGATCATGCTCCTCACGATCACCAAAGTGAATTAATCTTGAAAAGTTAATACAAGTGAAACCCCACGGATCCTTTCTAAATCCACTATCTTTGGTTGTTTCAGCCCACTTACATTTGAACAATGTAACTTTAAAATGTCCATAATAATTGAGCTCAATTATATCTTCTAATTTCCTATAATTTCCCATAATATGCCAAATATGCTTGTCTTATGTTTTGATCTGCATTATAACCAGTTTTAAAATTATTTGACATTTTAAAGATACATGATAAATTATTTGAGAAATATAGTTGGTTGATAATATCAATATCTGATATAATTAAATAAATAAATTACTTAAAGATACATGATAAATTATCACAAACTAATATTTGCATTAATTTTCCAAATCAACAATTTGCAATCTCCTCTAATTATCTTTTAAATAATTCAATATCTTCAAGATATATCTGTTTGTTGTCGATATCTCAAAAGATTTAAGAAAATCTTGTCATATTTAAAAAGGTTTAATAGTTATTATCTTTTGATATTTTATGATATAATTAAATAAGATAATTATTTAAAAATATCAAATAAAATATCTAAATATATATTTTCCTAAATTATCTTTTATCATAAATATTTATGAATTATCAAAGCCCTGTTTCAGGGAAAAGATAGAGAAAACCACAAGGTCCAATTTTTGTTGCCCGTTCCCTCTTCTTGGCTTAGCCAAACTTCTTCACTTTTTCAAACTTTTTCTTGCCTTCTTTATGTAATGCTTGGCTTGATTTTTTTTTGATTTTGATAATTTCCTATTCTTGGATTTATCTTTAAGTGTCATGAAACTTTAATCAATTTATTTTCACACCTCTAAGAGTTCAACTTAGTTGCAGCTGCACTAATACACCTCAAAATATCCAAAAGACATTTATGCAACTAAAAAGTCATTTTTAACATGTTTTTGTATTTCATACTCAATAAACCCAATTATAAGAAATCCCAATTAAATCAATCTTTTAAGAACAAAAATTCAATTAAACCCCCAAATTTAAACATTAAATGAGGGAAAAAATATGAACTCATCACTTTCTCATTAATGGCTAAACTTACTTTTATAAGTATCTTATTGCTATTGCTACTAGGAAAAACTGAGACCAACACTAATTAGATATAAACAATGCATGCCTAAGTGGTGAATTAGTTGAGGAAATACAAGGGTATTCCCCAAGGCTACAAAGCAAGATTAAAATGATTGGTTTGCAAATTGAATATAGATATATATGGACTAAGACAAGCTTCTTGAAAATGGTTCTAAAAGTTCTCTTTTCAACATTAATGTAACATGATTTACCCAATTTAAAAATGATCATTATTTATTCAATCATGGTTCAAGTTATTCATTGTTCATTTTCTTCGTTTATGTAGATGACATTATCCCAATAGGCTCTAATTCTTAATGTGTTAATAAGGTACAATTTCTATTAAGATCCCTGATAAAACTAAATATCCTTAGTTCTTTTAAATATTTCTTAGAGTTAAAAATTACCAAATCCAACAAGGTATTTCCTTGAGTAGGAGAAAATATATTTTATCTTTGCTTGCTACAACTAGTTTCCTAGGTATCAAACCAACTACCCCACTAATGGATTCTAGTTTAAAACTTAGCCTCGATGGTCTTATTGATGATCGCTATGTATAAAAGATTATTTGGATGACTTGTGTATTTGACTATTTCTAGGTTGGACATTTGTTGACTCCCTATTGGGGTATGACTTATATCCAACAGGTGCATTAGGTTAGTTGTAGTACAACAAGGTCGTATCCACAAGGATTTGGCAACTAAATTAGTAATCAATAATCTAACCCAAGTTTGACAATAAAATAGTAATAGAAGGATTGGTTTGATATTGTTAAAAGTACATTAAAAATAAGTTTGAGAGTGGTGATGCCGATTAAGGTGTTGGAATTGAACTTGGCTTCTTAAATCAACTATATTACTCTTAATTATCTATAAATTATGTTCTTTATTTTAGTCTTCCTGGAAGTATGATTCACTTATGGATCTAACCTCATGTATGAGAGTTAGAACCTAAGGATGTCAAATACAATGTGGCCCCATCCGGGTGGAGGAACCCTTACATTGAGAACAAGACTCTTTAAACCAGCTAAAGTCGCATATCCATGTCTGGTATATGCCAAGCATTAGAAGACTTGATTGGATCTAAACACTAGAACATATGTCTTTGTATCTAGTATTGATGAGGTATGATGATTGGCTAAATCACCATGGAATTCAACATAAATCAAGTAACCAACACGTAAAACAAGAATACAACAAATATATACATTCAATCCCAACTAGGAAGGATTTAACTGCTCATGATGATGAATACAATAAGAACTTAGAGTAGCTTTCCTCCTTCCATAGCTTTACAAAGATGTACCATATGAATTAAAGCTATCTAAAGAGTTTCTCTCTCTAAAACTAATTTAGAAAATTAGCATATGAATCTCAGTGACATGCCTTTTGTATTTATAAACAATCAACTGTTGCTCTAACTTCCATTCTTGAAGTTTAGCCATGGAGGTTTCCCTCATGAGTGAGGTTTTTCCAAGCTTGGGCAACCACCTTGGTATTTAGTAGTAGAGATTTCCTTGCCATGAAGTTTTTCTCTTGATGCTCAACTTCAAATCTAGAACTTGATGTTTCCTTGCAGTGAATGTTTCTTAAAATGTGGCTCAACGCCAAAATCGTTGCTTAGCTATAGGCTTCAATTTTACTTTTCTCAATTCATCTTTCTGGCTTGAGTTGCAATTTTGGGACTTAGCACCAACTTCTCAAATTCCTTCATTTTACCCGCAACAATTGTATTAAATTCCACTTTTTATGATTTCTCATCACCACATTCTCTATGGCAATTATAATGATTTTTACATTGATTTAATACAAAATAAGGGTCTAAATGATGTTCAATTTAACTAATACTAGACACTTATCAACATTACCTTTGCAATTCATAAGTTAAGTCAATACATTAAGAATCCATTGACCACACATTTTCAATCCATCACTTGTTACATTACATGAAACTTACTCCAGGTCAAGGTCTCTTTTACTCTATTAAGAATAGATGTCATCTTTTAATATATGTTGATGTAGTCTGGACAAACCATTTAGACACTAGGAGATCAACCATTAGCTTTTATGTCTTCCTTGATGTTTATATGATTTCTTAGAGGTTTGTCAAAAAAGGTACTATGTCTGAATCTTTACCTGAATAAGAATATTATGCCTTATCATCAATGGCTATTGAAGTGTTTGGCTGCAATGATTACTTAAACATTTTGAAGTTTCAATTGACACAATTATGCTCTTTTGTGATAACAAATATGCCATGCACCTTGCTTTTAATCACTTCCATGATGTGAGATCTAAGCATATAATTGATTGTCATTTTATTCGTGTGCCTGTCCAAATGCAACTCTTCACTCCCATTCATGTCAACACCAAGCATAAAATAACTAGTATATTCACAAATGCCATTTCTGCTACCACTTTCAATAATTTCATTGGAGTTGAAACTTAAGGGAGAAATTAGAATAAAATGTTATTAGATATTGTGTTTCCTTTTCTATTCAATTTGCTATTATGTTTGCTATTGCATATAACCTTCTCTTTTATTTAAATATACACATCTTGATTCAATGACTTATTTTATTTCTTTCTCTATTGACACTACTGAAAAATTGTGTCATACAAATTATATTTTATGGATTGCTATTCATTTTCACCTTTTGAATTGATTATTTTTTGTTCCTATTACATGAATTCAATCATTTTGTGATTTTAATCATTCAAACTTATTTTGTTTCATTTCTATCTTGCTTTGACCAACTGAACATTGTTCTTGATGGTTCATAATTGAATGGAAGTAGTGTTTGCTTGGTTGTAAATTGAACACACAGAAATAGGAACTTATCATTTCTCTTCACAATGTCTTAGCAGTTAAGTGGAGATTGATAATTCACCAAACATTTCTTTTATTTTCTTTCAAGGTTCTATCATGATTGTTGTGCAACATATACTTTCTATATGTGTTGGACTTTGTGTACTTAATAATTTTAAGACTTTTTCAATCATGTAAACTTACGAATTATGGTTTCCTTTTAGCTCTTGAAACATTTGTGATTACATGTCCTATTTTAGAATTATATGTATGAATTGTTGTAACATCTAAAATTTGGTATTGAACACTTGATGATCTAATGAGCTACAACTTGCATAAAATACACATTAGAAGTTCATGCAATATGACATGCATATAAAACATTCATTATTTGTTATCATCAAAACATTTTGTAGGGGTTAGACAAACGATTGGATCTCAACATAGATAACTTAAGCACCTTGGTGAATCCTATACCTATAAGGCCCCTAACAAGGAGTTTATATTGAAATTGAGAATACAAATGAAGGACAAAGTCACACAAGATCTAGCATATAAGCTAATGTGGAAGTTTGACATGGGGATGGAGACTTGAGGGCTTTGATAGAAAACAATTACATACCATTATGTTGCTCATTCTATAGTTAGAGTTAGCACTAAAGTGGGTTATGTTGATGATGATCCATTGGGGATGACATTGGCTTCACAAGGTAATGTAAGTTGTATTTTGAGGACATTACCTCTTCTCTACTGCTTGCTCTTAGAAAGGTTTTCATCTCCCTTCTAATATTGTGAATGTTATAGTAGAGAAAGTCCATGAAGGTGATGTCATAATTTATCCAAGACCTTTGTTGCTTGACCTAGAAATCTAATTAGATGTTTCAATATATTTTTACAATTATTATTGCATTTGAAATATAGTTTACACACACATACTCACTAGTTTCAAATTGTTGTTTATATGTTGCACCGCAAAAACATTAGACACAAATTCTTCTCTAAAGGAATAAACATTTATCTACTAGCAATCCTATTAACATTGTTATAAAAAAATGTACAAATCTAGCTGAACACACACACACACACACACACTCACATACACACACACACACTCACTTAAATTTGTTCTTTGTTTTAATTAGTTAACTGAATTGATAATCAATTACCCTTCTCTGAAACCTCTAATGAACTATTTAATCATTTACTTAAAAACTTAATTGATTAACAAAGCTTTAAAATCTTTTTCCTCACTCTTTTAACTTTACAAAAACAAATTTCTTTTAATTGATTTTAGGCTTAGTTGGTATTTTGTTCCCGGTATTTGTGGGGTTTATTCAATGTGATCCCCTAATTTGTTTTGTCCTAAATTTAATCCTAATTTTATTTAAAAGAATTCAATGTGGTTCATTATTTTAAATTGGTGACCATTGTGTTAGTTTTTGATTTTTTTTTCTTCCTTATCCTCCTCCTTCCCCCACTATGTACCACCACCACCTTTTCCCTTTTTTCCTTCTTTTCTCTATAATCCAACTTCCACCACCATTTTTCCCTTGCACTCACTTCTCTACCATCCTTCCATCATCTTTTACCTTTTTCCCCCTTTTCCTTTTCTCCATCTCTTCTCTTTTCAATAGGTGACTATGTGAGTTGAGAAATTCAGTTGGATTCATTTAGTTCCTTCTTTTAGCTTCTCTTTACTCCCCTTAAAAAAAATGAAAGATAGATTTTGGTTGTAAATCAACATTATCTTACAACAATGCTGGATTTCTTTTGATTAATAAAACAAGAAGATATAAAGTCAAAAGCATTCTACTTTTAATTCTCATACTTTAAAATAGATAATCTCGTTCGACACCTCCATCCCAACCCAACAAGATACTATTGGATGGGAGATTTCTTAGTGAAAACATGGCTTACTCAGCGATGATGATGGTTTACCCAATGGACGAGTTCTTGGAGAAACCAAACCACCCTCAACTCACTAGATTTTTACCAAATTTTTCATCCAATTAGTGTATTGCTCACCCAACGAATGAGGCCATTAGGATCTTACTTCGTAAACTCACTTAGCAAGACTTGTCTCGCCCATTGAGTGAAACCATCCCTACTTTCTCCAAATTAAAAAAAAACCATTTTCATCTAGTGGCCATATCACTTGCCTAATGAGTCTGCATAATTTACATATGTGAATTTAATGTATCAGATTATTAAGGGTACCATCTGGATCATTCTACAATTTTAAGTTCAAAGACACATTAGATAGTACCACTTGGAAAAAATGATAGAACAAACCCGCAAATGTTAGAATATAAACAACTTCACACAACACAAAAAAAATTTAAAAGCTATATTTATATTCAACAGTTTTAAACAGACTATGCATACTAATTCAATCATCAATTCTAATTTACTATCAACCAAACAATGAATTATAGTTCATTACATAAAATTAAACATTTTAAGAATTATTATAAAATTATAGATTCCCTTTAAGCAAACTTTAGACACCAAAAGTGCTCCTCTAGGCACATCTCTCATAGGTAGCTCAAATTATATAAAGAAAACTCATATCAACGATCTATACATATCCTCATGACCATAAAAAGAACGAAGATTAATCTTGAGCTACCTAAAGTCGCATGCAAGTACTGAAAGACTATATGTGATAGAAACAAAGATTGATTCAAGAAAAAGAGTAGAGAGTGAATTTCCTTTATTCGTACTTTTGATTGGTTGGTTATATTACCCTCTATCCAAGAGTGCTAGGTAGACTAGAATCCTCATAGAAATATATAATGAAGTTAGAATCTTAAAAATATGTCAGATATGAATTTAGAAAAAAAAAATTTAGAGAGATAATGATTTTTATATAATGAAAGTTGTCTGTGATTTGATTTTTAATAATACATTAATTGAGTGTTACCTATAAAAGTAGTGCTATTTTTAAATTATTTTCTAGATCGTCGTTCATACCGAATGTTGACATAACGAGGATTTTATTTAGCCGGAAGTACATGGAGTTTTACAAACCTCTAGAAATAATCAGGGTTTTACTAAGTAACCATGGTTTAACATCGTGGGAAAATACTATAGATTTTTTATAAGTTTCGTTGTTCCAAGAATAACAAAAAACCTCAATTAATCTGGTAGCAGTGTTTACTCTTTTCGAAAAATGATAAATGACGATTAATGCATTTAATAGGAATTAAAATATTCGAAATACAAAATATAAGTCCCGTTAAAATTGCGTTGTTTTAGTGTAAATAAGTGTGCCTATAAACTTTAATATATATATATATATATATATATATATATATATATATATATATATATATATATTTCGCTACTAAATATAACTACAATCACTGTTGGAGTTTTTATATTTTACAGATATAACAATACAAAGGGCAATACAAGAATTATGGTAACATATAAAATTATTACAATAGTTCTTTCTGACTGTCTTCAAAACCTACTTTTACATCAGTAACGATTAAATAACTGTTTAAAATTTCTTAATTATTGTTAGCAGTTTTGTTTGTACAGTTAATAGATCAATAGTGAAAATAAATAAAAGACCTAAATAAGGAGGCCATTTCTGTCTTTATATAATGTGTTTCACGGACAATACCAAATAGTTCAAATACAAATAACTATTGCAAAAAAAAAAAAAAAAAATAAAAAAAAAAAAAAAAATTGAAAAAAAAAAAAAAAAAGAAAAAAGAAAGAAGTGTAAAAGCCTTCTTTCTACATGATAAAGAACAAAAACTGAGTTATTTAATTACAATTCTTATAATTATAAAAAACCATATATTAAAATGTGTACAAATTTTAATAAATCACTTTTAAAACTTCACATTCATTAAAAAAGTCTCGTAAAAAATGTAGAATAATTTTCGTGTTTTAATACATTATTTTCATTTTTTAATTTGAATATTTCCTAACGTTTTAAACATATTTTTTAAGGAAATATCTTAAGGTTTTCTTAAAAAAATTGGCAATGCGAAATAATATTTTACGACTCGAAATAAGAGAAGACAGGACGGGAAATAATGAAAAACGAGGGAAAAGTAAATACTAAATAAGTAAAAAAAAGTGAGAAGAAATGCTTTAAGAAATAAATAAAATGTGTATCTTTGCATACAAAATAGGAAAATAAGTTATTTCTTATTTTATTTGTAATTTATATTTATGTTTTTCATTCTTCCACTGTGTTTGTAGTAGGTGTATTTGTTGGTGTCCGAAACGAAGATAACGTAAAGAAAGTTGTTTGCAGTAAGATATAAAAGGAGTAAAATGTTAAGAGCACCGAACAGAAAGACAGCATATAACACAGAAGCATCTAGAGAGAGACAGTTCACGAGTGTGTCACCGCCAATTTGCAGCTGGAATCAATGAAATTGTACTGCTTCTACTACTATACTATACTATACTATACTATGCATCCAACTTCTGAAAATCTCAAATACTCATTTGGGTTGGTGAAGCTTTCACGGGGTGGAACCATTTCTGGTCTCTTTCTTCACCCACCACCTCTAAATCCTGTGGCCCACACCCAACCACGCATTTCTTCATCCTCAACCGGGGTTTCGGTGTCACCTTTCTGCTTTTGCTTTATCTTTCCGAATGATAATAATGTGAGAGTTTAGCTTCTTGTTGGGGGCGCTCTGCTTCAATAAAACTTCCTTTTTCAACCAAATGGATCGCTCTGCTATGGCTGTTGGGCCAGGAATGGATATGCCGATCATGCATGACAGTGACCGCTACGAACTCGTGCGTGACATTGGTTCTGGTAACTTCGGTGTGGCCAGGCTCATGAGGGACAAGCACACCGAGGAACTTGTCGCTGTTAAGTATATTGAGAGAGGTGAAAAGGTTTGTCATCTACGTTCTCTATGCTTCTTTTCCTACTTATATGTGTTTGTGAAGAAGGTGTCTACTTATAATACATGGGAAAACCAGAAAATAAACGTGTATATTAATGATGTTTGTGTTTGTTTGTGTTTGGAGCTGAGTGAGTAATTTTTATTCAGAAGGGGTGATATGTTTTAGGTAATTTGATAAGCTGAGTTTCTTTAAATGGTTTTTCGTAGGATTTATGCTTTATGTGTTTTGGTTAACTAAAGATTCTCATTTGAAGGATCACTTGGTTTGGTTAACTGAGCTTCTCTGCAGTTTCTTTCATGCAATTCATGTTGTTGTTTGTTACTCCTTTTGGTTACTAACGCGAGTTGAATTAAGGGTAACTTTTGCTGTTATGATTGCCATGTTGGTAAAATTGCTATGGTAGACCTGATGGTAGAGTCGTGCTGATTTGTTAACAGATAGATGAAAATGTACAGAGAGAAATTATAAATCACAGATCTCTGAGGCATCCTAATATTGTGAGGTTCAAGGAGGTGTGTAAACTCCTAAAGTCTCATGCTTTTTGTTCGTGTGTTAGAAGTATTGTAATTTGTTGTTTGATTATGTGAGTTTAGGTTATATTGACACCAACACATTTGGCGATTGTGATGGAATATGCTTCTGGAGGAGAGCTATTTGAGCGAATATGCAATGCAGGGCGATTCAGTGAGGATGAGGTTCTTAACTGTTGCATTCATTCATTTGTGTAATGCTACTGCATATGCATGCCTTTAATCTCTGTAATTCTATGCTGCAGGCACGCTTCTTCTTCCAACAACTTATATCAGGGGTTAGCTATTGTCATGCAATGGTATTTGAGTTCAGCACATGCAGTCTTTTCTTTTAACAGTTATTTTTAGCTCAGAAAAAGGTATCATGAGATAGCTAGCTGACTTGAATTTCTATATTTTCGGGTCTTCTTTATTGAAGCAAGTTTGCCATCGAGATTTGAAGTTGGAAAACACATTGTTGGATGGTAGTCCAGCTCCTCGTTTGAAGATTTGTGATTTTGGCTATTCAAAGGTATTTATAGTTTCATTCTCGACATGGCTTTTTCATTTGTAGAGACCTTCAGGTATATAGTATCTAAAATTTCATCTGGGCATTGTTTAGAAAGTTAATGAATTTGTAGGTTTCTTCAAGTCCAAGATCAAGCATTCTTTTTTTATCTGACATTTGTTGATAATGGATAAATTTGCACTACCTATGCATCTTGATTATCGTACTTCTTCAGTCCTCAGTGCTACATTCTCAACCAAAATCTACAGTGGGAACCCCTGCATATATCGCTCCAGAAGTTTTGCTCAAGAAGGAATATGATGGCAAGGTATGTTTTAACTTCTATCACTTGGAATTTAGCTAACTTGTGACACTTTCAAAATTTCCCATGAAGATGCTGTTCATTTAGGTTGAGTTTTAATACATAATTTGAATGTCCATAGATACCTTTTATTTATCATGGGTAGAATAAAAGATTTGTGAACACTAAACCCTAAAACATTTGAAGCCCTGATGGTGATGAACCAGCACTGCATTGGAATACTAATGTTGAGACTCAATTTTGAGACAGATTGCAGATGTGTGGTCTTGTGGGGTGACCTTATATGTCATGTTGGTGGGTGCATATCCATTTGAGGATCCCGAGGAACCTAAAAATTTCCGCAAGACAATACACGTAAACTATCTGCTCCTTTTTCTTCAGTCAATTGTGGTGTACTTTTATGGAATTACTTTTCCTAAACTGATGCATGTTGGTTGCAGAGGATTTTGAATGTTCAGTACTCAATTCCAGACTATGTTCATATATCTCCCGAGTGCCGTCATCTGATATCAAGGATTTTTGTTGCTGATCCTGCAAAAGTCAGTTTTCTACCTCTACATATGTTTAACTTTCATGCATTATCATCGTTGATCAATCAACTGATCAGAAATCATTATTAATGAGTTGTTAATAGGTGAACTTTAAGTCTAACTCAATTTTATAAAACTGACTTATAGGTGAGGTTTGTAGTCATTTATATTCTGTAAACTGACCTTATCACTAGTTAATGTGAAACTTCTAACATATCCCCTTATGCTGAAGTGTATACATATGGAGCGTGAGATTAGACATTAATAAATGATTCGATAGTAGATGAAATAATAATTCCAACAAATAACAAATCTTACTAGGATAGGTTCTAACCTAGGACATTGATACCGTGTTAATTGATACCATGTTAAAAAGTGGTTTTATCACGGGTGAATGTGAGACTTCCAACATATTATAATAGCCAACAAACTTATCATTGATATAAGAGTTTTTAATTGGATGATGACATTGACATTTAACATAGCAACTAAAATTGTTTGTACAACAGAGAATAAGTATTCCTGAGATTAGAAACCATGAGTGGTTTTTGAAGAACCTTCCAAGTGATCTGATGGATGGGAATAACAACAACCAGTTTGAGGAGCCTGATCAACCAATGCAAAGCATTGAAGAAATCATGCAGATAATCAGAGAGGCAACAATTCCTGCAGCTGGATCTCAGTCTCCCAACCATGATCTTACTGGTAGCTTGGATATTGATGAGGACATGGATACAGATCCTGATCTTGACTTAGATAGCAGTGGAGAAATAGTGTATGCTATGTAAGTTGGTGTAAGGCCATTCAGCTGATTTTGAGAGTCAATACAATCTTATGTCTAAAGCTTCTTCTTCATTGCTTTGTGAAATATTTACAAATATACTTCACTTCTACCATGAAGGATTGTGTTATGGAATTTTCCTTGTGCTGGGAGAAATCCATTCTGCTTGAATTTAAGTTGTATTTATGGTCTTACCTCATTACTTCATCTTATTCATAGTTGGCTTATTTTTATATAGTGTGAATTTGTCTTCATTGTCTTTTGGATGAAGTTCTTTAAGTGCTTTTATAATATTATTCTTTAATTAAAACTTAAGTGTAAATTATTCTTTACTTTTGTAAATTACCAAAGTAAAACTGAAATTCTAAAGCGTCTACATTTTCTTGTTTGTTTATAGAGTTTCCTTTCCCTTTTCATGGCATTTAAAGCGGGAACATGCAAAATAGGAACGGTTAATCTTAAACATATACGCATACATGAACAAATAGGAATATATGATTTGTGATTTTTTTCTACACTAGTAATTTTATGACTTTCACAAAAATATATAGATATTATTCAAACATCAAATATTGACATATAATTAACTATTAAAAGGGGTAATCTAACATTTATAGAGACTAAAACTTTATTTTATAACTAAAAATACAGAAATAAATATATTTTTGATAAATTTTTAATATATCTTAGTCTAAAGTAGTTTGAGACCCGGACTTACGAATTAATAATTTGTTTATGTAATTATACTTAAATCAGAGATAAAATAATATATGATTAAAATATTGTGATGTGTAATAAAATAATATTGTTGTATGATTAAAATTTATAATTACTTTGAAATTATACATTATATTAAAATAAAATGTAAACATAAGTTATATATGGATTATGTATAAAATAAATATAACACGAAATTGAGATTAAAATTTAACAATAAAAACAGGTTCAAACACAGGAAAAATATAAAAAAATGTATTGACCATATAAAAAATGAAATTTAACTTCAAATATTGTAAACAAAAGTAACATGTATATGTGAATAAAATATAATATATTGTGAAATGTAATCCATATTAAAAAAAGTTAAAATAACATGAATTTAAGGTTAAAATTTTTAATCAGAAATACATGAATATATGATGTATGATTAAAAATTATAATTAAATTTATAAATTATATATTATATTAAAAAGAAATCTGTATACAAAAGGTCGAAGTACTTGTATATTTATTGATTCAAATAACCATAAGAAAAATAATAATAACTATAATAGTAATATCATTTGCACTGATCAAAAATTTCATTCATAATTTTAAAGAAATTTAAAATAAGAAATGAAATCAACTAATTGATAAAATTCTTTTAAAAATTAATCATTTAATTATTAAATTTAAATGTATAAATTAAAAGATTTCAAAACTTATGAAATAAAAAATAATTCTTTCATATTTAAAAAATTAAAAACAATTAATGAAATGAATTAATCAATTAATAAAATAAATATAGAAACAAATATATAATTATTAATTATAAAAACAAGTTTTAATTCTATCAAAATATATAAAATATGACAAGTAAACATACTTTTTTTGAATATTAGTAATAAAATAATAAAATAACACTAATGCTAATACCAATACTAAGAGTAATGTTACTATTATTACTAAAAATAATACTAATACTATCAGTAGTATAAAAATTCTAATACTAATAATAACTATCATAATAATAATAATAATAGTAATTTTATTTAATTAATTTCACCATCTTTTCAAAATTTAATTAAATTATATAATACATCAATTGGATTTATATATTTTACATAGTTCAAATACAGAAATGCTAAGATCTTTTTAAAGATCTCATAATGTCAACCTTAAACAAAATATTAATACTAAAACTAACTTTCTCAATGAATCAATGAAAATAATAAGGTGTAATAAATCTTTCCAATTTTTAATGAATACAAATTCAATCACCATTGAGTATTAAAATAGTGACATTAATAAATAAAAAAATAAATTAAAATCAAATATAAGAATTGATTATAATAATAATAATAATAATAAATAATAATAGTAAAAATAACAATAATAATTGAAAAAATATTAAAATGAAAGATAATTTTTGAATAAAGTTATAATAATTATAATAATGATAAATATATTGCACAGTAAGGTAAGGAAGAGAATATGAATTGATTATTCAATTATTTAATTGAAAATCAAATATAATCACTATAATTAAAACCGTTTATCTCCATGATAGTTATAAAAATATAATAATATTGAATTTGGCTTTGAAACTAAAAGTAATAAAATGTAATAAATATTTTCAATAAATATTAATTCAAAATTTGTTGAATAACAAATGGAGAAATAATTTAAAAGATTTCAAAACATATGAAATAAAAAACAATCATTTCATAATTAAAAAATTAAAAAAAATTAATGAAATTAGTTAATCAATTAATAAAAAATATTTAAAAACAAATCATGTCTTATAAACGAATTTCAATTTGTACATGTATAATTATAAGTCATTACTAAATTACATTTTTTATTTATTTAGATTTGAATTTATAACACTAATATTTAAAGTAACATTACTTTTGTATATTTATTTATATTATTTTAAGAGTAACCATGATATTTTTTGTGAGATTAAAAATTTTCAAAATTAAATTTTAAGTTATTTAATTTTGATTATTATTTAAATAAATAATTGTGATACCATTACATTTATATATTTTTTCTTGAATATGATCTAAATTGTTATAAACAGTTATACATAGTTCCATATTCTCTTTTGTATAGTAAAAGTATAATCACAATCTGTTATTCACCTTAGTCCTCCAATTTTCTCTTTTTTTTTGTTAATAAAAATCCATTTTTACCCATTTACCCATAAAGTTTTACAATATCACTATAATTCTTTTCTATATTTGAGAATAACAGAAACTGTAGTAGTTGTGTGAGCTGAAGTTTGAATATATAAGTATCCAACAAAGGTGTAATAACTTTGACTACAACACTCATGTTTGATATGTAATCAACTTCATATTGAATACAAAGTGCAGCAACAAAAACCATCTGTAACCAAGTGTCATGTTGTTATACATGAATATTGTTTTTAAATTGATCTTTTATTATCCTGAGTTTATATATATGTAGCTCCTTTTAATATTCTCAGAAAAAAAAATATAGGTATGATTCCTACATTAAAAATTTGTCAAATTTTTGTAGTCTTAATTGATACCTTTAACTATACTGAAATTGAGATCATAAACAACATAAAAATATTGTCTTCAAATTGCTCAACTAAAACTAATTAATACATCCAAAAAAATAAATTTTCGCTTGAAGGGGAATAATACAACATTTTAGATTCAAAGTTTTGTCTTTTAGATATTTAGAATTTACTACCTAAACAAAATATAGAAATTTAATGCTACTCTCGTGAGCTGCATTGCATAGTTTTCCAATTCATATGCATACAATTTGAAATATATAAGTAATATAATATTTTCAAGGAGATTCAATACAATGTTAGCAAGAAAAAGGAAAAATAAAGTGAATTGTGAAGAATGGTATACGAAATGATAGTAAGCACCTTAACAATAACTTTGGATGGATATTCTCCTCCTAGTCTTGTATGAACACACTATCTAACTTTATCTTTACTGAGTTTTGGTGAAGCCTGAAACATATGCATTGCTAGCATCAGTGTCATCATCTAGAATAAAAGGAGTCACACTACTGGCTCCAAGTTCCTATCCCATTTAAGCATGAATATAAGAAGAGAACCATAACACATTGAAGAGAACCATAAAAAAGGAGTTACACTACTGGATTCATGTTTTTGTAGAAACCTTCACAACAGTTCCTTGACAACCAGCACAATCCATCAAAGTCCCAGACTTAGATCCCTTATTGTAAACACCAATATCACAGTACAAAAAGTTTAATTTAGAGCAAATTTAAAAGGCCTGATATCAAGGTCCAGGACACAAAGAGTTCAAAAGTTCAGGACATGCAGTTTTGACTACAACAATACCATTTGAATATATATGGGAGAAAACATGGACAATACCACTTGATTGAGCATTTAGTTCTTCTTGGACCCCAAATCGACAATCCATAATCCATAATCAAAAGCATTGCATAGCCCTTCATAAACCAATATTAGCCACAAAAGAAACATTTTAGTAAACCACACAACCATGATGACAATAAGTGGAGATAGGTAATCTTTTTATTCCAACCATTGATAACATTAACTATTTTGTAAAGAAATAATACATCTTTTTAAGAGAATAAATACTAACATTCTACCAGTGGTTGAATATCACTAAAAAACTCAATTGCAAATAGAAAATTGAAGGTGATAAGTGATCTAAAAAATATATATCAAAGACAATGTTTAAACTAAAAAAAATGGAGCTAGTTGAAAATGGCCTTTTGTCCACTTTTTGAAATAAAGACAACGTATTCATTGAACTACAAATAAGCAAATTTTTTTTAGTAGAAGACATGTTTATAAGGAAGAAAAAACAATAACAAAGAATGATATTATAATAAAGCACGGTAAAAAAATTAAAAAAAATAGTTTCGGAGCACAAAAATATCATAACAAACCATGTTTAAAAAAAAAAAAAGCTCTACTGCATTCAACCTTGAAAAAAGGAAGACATCTTTGGATTGAGCAAGTTATTATATTGGACCACGTTCTATGCCAACTTTGTCCAGATTCCATGTGAAATGTCAAAATGAAAAACTAAAAAAACTTAAAAATAAAACCAACAATAAATAAAACAATTTTAGAATCCAAATAGCTTCCAAAATTTAAATGCATACAAAATTTTAAATAAATAAACTAAACTACGTACAAATTTAAATGAAAATATTAAAGGATCTATAGTTTAAAAATAATTTAAGAACCAAAATCATAATAACAATAAATGCTACTATTATAAATCATGCTAAAAACATTTAAAAAATAACGTTCTTTGCACAAAATTAAATGAAAAACTCATAATATTTACTATTAAAAACCTTGAAAGGATCTTATAGGAAACAAACCTTGAGAGCATAACCAACCATTTTTGAATAAGTTGTAATAGTTACATTAGTTATATATTTTCCTTCTCTATCAATCTGTTAGTGATAAAATGAGTGAACCAAATATGAATTGAGTAATAATGCCTTATTGTGTGGTAAATAACTAAAGATGACTCTAGATACAATAATTCATACACTATAGAAAGTTATCTACCTTTGCTTCTCTTGTGGGAAGACAAAAATTGGAATCAAGAGTTTCAACCCAAAGTGGGAATGACTCACCATATACAGGGGACACAATATATAAATTAAATATTCTTTTGGAATAACAATAATAATAATTAGTGATGTCAAAACTATGATAACTTATTTCATGGGTGGGGTGGAGGGTTTGAGGGGGGTGAGAATCAAGCAAAAAAACTTACAACAACTCATTTTCAAGAAAAACAATGGGTACCTTATAGCAACTTTAAGAAACAACAATCATTTTCAGATGAATACGTTGATAGAGAGGACTCTCAACCTAGAACATGAAGCATACCAAAATGCATAACACTTCATAAAAGCAAAGTAGAATAAATTCAACGAAGAATTTAACGAAATAGTGAAATAAAGTTTGAACATAAAAGAAAGCAACTTTGAGAACCATACTTGAGAATGTTGGGCACCAACTCCAACTGCAACACCATTGGGTCCTCTAAAAATAATAGGGACAAATATTTCCAATAGACACATAATTAATTGGATTTTGCAGCAAAATTAATAATATGGTCTATTGCCTACAATAATGGTTACAATTCAATGAAAGGATGAAAATTAAATAATTAATCAGAAAGTTAATAAACCATAGATATTACAAGTATACTAGACAAATTAAGCTAAAAACTAAGCATAATTATACATGTTGACACAATATTCATTACAATTTATTTTTATTCAATATTCAAGCTACCAGTAGTCAACATTTAAATTGCAAACACAAGGCCTGCTTCATGTAGAGGATAACATTATCATGTAAGAAAATTACAACAAAAAAGTCTTGCATCTAATAAATTAAATTGATTTGCATGACATTGATGTGATGTTCAAACCATTATTTAAAACACTATATAATTGCTTTATTTTTAAAGTCAAATATAATTGGCATAGAGAATCACTTCAGGTTTTCATAGAGTAACAATCACAAGCCAAAACATATAAAATCTTGACATATATTATTTACATATAACCTTGAACAAAAGGCCAATTAGTATATATAAAGACAAAAAATTTTATGCCTCGTCAATTTGGAAAAATTAACTAATAAACGTGCAAAAGTTTCTACACCATTAAAATATCAAACAAAAGGCCAATTAGTATATAATAGAGACAAAATATTTCATGTCTAGTCACTTTGGGGAAATTAACTAACAAACCTGCAAAAGTTTCCAAAGCATCAAAACATCAATTCACAAATCATATTATATTTCAACAAAAAAAGAAAAAACTTATACTATTTGAAAGGCATTCATTTTTGAAGAAGAGTAAGAGATACCTTTGGACAACCACAATTTCCATACCAACACATGCATAACACACAATAATCTCAATGTCAATAATATTACAAAAAAAACTAACTATAAGTAAAACAATTTTAGAACCCAAATAACTCCCAAAAAGTTAAATGCGTACAAAAAGGCCAAATATGATTTTTGTAGAGAACAAAACCACATTAGTGTAGGAAAATATTGTAAAGTAGATACCTACAATAATCACAATTGAACTACAATAATAACAATTGAAGAGAGTAAAAATACAAGAAAATTTACTTCATACAATGCTACAACCCAAACATCATAGAACAAATGACAACCACGATAAAGAAAACAAATATTAAACTAATATGAGATCAGTATGGTTGCAACCATAATACAACATAAGCAAAACACAAATTTTCCCATTCTTTTTTTCTTACTACTACTGCAACAATTCAAATATGGACAAAAAAAAATATTATGTTAGAAAAATTATTAAAGATCTAAGATCTCAACAGTTACTTCAAATAAAGGCAAAAAATATTATTATACTAGTAAAATTATTGAAGATCTAGGATCTTACCAGTAATAAAGTAATGTAGATGCATCAAATTTTTTCTGAAAGACGAATCAGATGATCTTGATTATTAGATATGGATCTGAATAATATACCATAAAATAAATTAACCAAACAAAATCTCAAACACTAAAAACTTACCTTTTCAGATCCTGTTATTTGTGTTTGATAAACAGAACCACACACTACAAAACAAAAAATTGTAAATATATTTTTTGTAAAAAGAGAAATAATAATCTATAAAACCCAAAAAGCAAAGATATACAAAATCAAACATTATTACCTTTGTTTCATATATTTTGAATACCTTGAGAATATACAAAATCAAAGATATACAAAATCAAACACTTGATAAACCTAAAAAGATTTATGAAAATGAACCCAAACCAACAAAATATACCTTCAAACAACAACACTGATAATAATACATATGCAAAAAAGAAGAACAAACCAAAAAAAACTCGAAAGTTATTAACTTTTCATCAAGGTTTATTAAAAGAAAACAAAAAAAAACTGCAGGAAAGGAGTACTGGAAGTCGTTTTGGAACAGAAATGAGAAAGTAGAGAATTTTCGGGTTGAGAATGTTAGGAATCCAAGTGTGAGTCTAAGTCCCACATTGACCAGAAATGAGAAAGTAGAGCACTATATAAGAATCAAGACCCATAAACCCATTGCCTTAAGGTTTTGGGTTGAGAGGGGTGTCAGTGTCTTATATGGTTAGGCTCAGGTCTCATTGGTGTGTTGTATCTCCCCAGTGATACCCCCTCCTTATAAACCTAACAAGTGGTATCAGAGCCGATGGTTAAAACCGGCTCAGACGAGTGCAGTACCAGTATGGTCCTAGTATCGAAAGTCTTCCTGGCAAGAGTCCCAGGTAAGGGTTCCAGGTAAGCGTGTCCCGTTAAGAAGAACGGTGGTACAGAAAAGGACAGAAAAGGAGTACTTGTGGTTGGGCAGCTTCCGCTGGAGGGGGAGTGTACCAATGTGGTTGAAGGGACTCACCCTTGAGGGGGAGATTATTAGGAATCCAAGTGTGAGTCTAAGTCCCACATTGACCAGAAATGAGAAAGTAGAGCACTATATAAGAATCAAGACCCATAAACCTAACGCCTTAAGGTTTTGGGTTGAGAGTGGTGTCAGTGTCTTATGTGGTTAGGCTCAGATCTCATTGGTGTTGTTCTCCCAGTGAAACCCCCTCTGTAAAACCTGACAAGTGGTATTAGAGCCGATGGTTAAAACCGGCTTAGACGAGTACAGTATGGTCCTAGTATCAAAAGTCTTCTTGGCAAAGGTCCCAGGTAAGGGTTCCAGGTAAAGCGTGTCCCGTTAAGAATAATGGCGATACAAAAAAAGGGCAGAAAAGGAGTACTCGTGGTTGGGCAGCTTCCGCTGGAGGGGGAGTGTACCAATGTGGTTGAAGGGACTCACCCTTGAGGGGGAGATTGTTAGGAATCCAAGTGTGAGTCTAAGTCCCACATTGACCAGAAATGAGAAAGTAGAGCAATATATAAGAATCAAGACCCATAAACCCATTGCCTTAAGGTTTTGGGTTGAGAGTGGTGTCAATATCTTATGTGGTTAGGCTGAGATCTCATTGGTGTTGTTCTCCCCAGTTAAACCCCTCTGTAAAACCTAACAGAGAATAGAGAATATTAGAAAAGGGTTGTGATGATTTTTTTTGAATGGGGAGTTGATGGGTGAGTTAGATTATAAGGATGAAAGAGTTGAATGGATGAGTGTAAAGGCAGGAGACGTGAACATACAGAAACCAAGCTTCACATGTTCTTGATTCAAAAAGAACTGAATGGCATAATAATAATAATATGAAGAATAAAAGCATAAAGACATAAAAACCTCAATAATGGACAGCTGTCAAAATACTAAATTGGGGTATTTGGGAAAATTTTCTAGTAGTTTGTTTTTAGTATTTAGTAGAAGATATTTTTATGTCGATTTTTATTGTCAAATTACTTAACATGAAGATCGACGTAAATACTATTGAGACCCAAAGAGTTTTAATGTAACAAATATTAACGACTTTTTTTATGAAACTATGACATACCAATACCATTACACTACTAAAAAAACTCATATTTCCTGTCAATTTTGTTTTATTTTTTTTTTGGTAGGAAATACTTATAAATTTTGTTATGAAAAAGAATTTGTAGGAAATTACTACCAAATTTTTTGCATAATATTTTGTATAAAACACTTTTTGTAACAAATTTTGTAAGAAATACTTACGAATTTTATAATTTTGTAGGAAATAATTATCCACGAAGGAATATGCCAATTTAGATCTTTAGAAAAAATAGCAGAAAAAAGTCTTTTCTTGCAATTTTTTTTAACAAATTTGCAAGAAAATTCTCATGTAATATGAGAATTTTTAGTAGTGTTAGATTAAGAACCTAAGCCTCTTTAGAGGGTAATCAGAATTATGATACAAAGTTTAGTAGTTAGTTAGTCAACTAGCGCCCAAGTCCTAGACTTCCTAAAAGAATCATTAGGGTCATTGTACAAAAACAAGGACGTAGGCCATCAATTGTAATAATTGTTTTGCATTTTGGAAACACGGGTTGCCTTGTATAAAATTGTATATAAAACTAGGATGTGATTAGGATTAATTGTAACAAAATTGGATTTGCTCAAGCTTAACTAAAACCCCTAGTTAGTCATACATATATCTAAGGTGCACATAAGGAGAAATGTTGACACTTAACACATTTAACACATGTTAAATATGAAAAATGTGAACCCTGTGAAGATCCACATTTGGTATCCAAATTATATGACAAAGGGGGAGGATTTGCATTTTGAATCTCCCACAATTTTTTCTTGAAAATAGGGTCATCGGTCTATTATATTTTCACCTTTGATTGAACGAACTAAAGTTACCATAAGAAAATTGTGAGAGAAGAGTTATATACTTTTGAGATTCTAATTTGGTTGTATTTATTCAAGTGGTGACTCCAATTCATCACTCATCGTGGAGAGTCATCTAAGTGGTGTGTTAACCTTTTTCCATCTCCACGTATATGTCTTCTTCCATTTCCTTCATTGCTTAATCTTTCTTAATTGTTCATATAGTATATTCTAATACTTTTCATGTTTATTCTTATGTGTGTTTTTCATTCCTTTCTACTCCTTAAAGATCATTTTCATATTTACGTATTACATTTGTCTCAAGTGACAATTTTTATCAAATTCCTTTATGTCCATTCTAAATCATCCAAATCATCCAATTTATATTTGCAATTTTCAATTCGTATCACTTCTAATGTGTATTTCATACAAGTTGTACCTCACCAAATCATCTAGTGGACATTCTCAATTGATAGACACTACATCAATCCATGCATATAATGGTTAAATTGTACATGTAATGAAATTATAATAATAAAAGTTTTATATAACTAAAATGAAATCTAAATCATTACATGATTGAAAAAGCATTAATTGATAAAGTGCACAAATCACAACATCTATGGAAAATATATATTTTGCAATGTTCATTTTAAAAACATAAAAGGAAACAAAAGAAGTGGTTATTACAAAAGAAGTTGCACGAGAGTAAAAGAGTCATTCAATAGTATTCAAATTTTTCATTAAAAATTTAAGTGTTTTATGTTTTAGTTGGAGATCTATAACCTTTGCGATTTTCACTTTGTTAATTTACCCTATGAGCTATAGAGCATTCTCTGTTTGAGAGGTTCTCTATTAACTTGTTTTTAGGCCTTAATATCAAGGAGATATTGAAACATGACAACTAGAAGTGGTTTATATACTTGTTATAACCGAATCTAATTTATGTAGTTGTTGTAAAAAAGAGTGATTTATGCGTGTTAGTTTAGTGTTTATGAAACCCCTAAAAAAGTTGGAACCACTATGTTGTTTGAGTTTGTTTTTCAATAGAAGTGTAGACTAGAGCTTGCAAGAAAGAGTCTAGGGTTTTCTTCAAACCCCTTCTAAAGTCCTTGTATCAAAATGGAAAGTTTCAAAACATTTATTAGAATGACATGTAAGATATTTCTATAAAAAATTATCATAATGGAGAAACAAATTTTTTGGAGAACTTTTGTGAAACCCATGGTTTTAAATATAAATTTTCAACTCCATGGACAACTGAGTGGAATGGTGTCATAGAGAAGGAAAATCATCCAAACGATGCATAATGTTAACTTTACTACAAAACACTTTTGGTTAGAAGCAATTAACTCAATATTCTATTTACAAATTAGAGTTTACATGACACCCTTGGTAAAAATGAATCCCTGTGAATTATGTAAAGGTAACTCAACATAACATATTTCCATTCTTTTGAATATAATGTTTCATTCTTAATACAAATGAATGTTTGATTCCAAAAGTGATAAAGAAATCTTATTTGGATATTCCTAAACATCTAAGTCATGTATAATTTATAACTCTAAAAGTCTCTCTACTAGACGAGAGAGTCTCTGGTTGAAGTGAAACAACATTAGACAAGGAATAGAGAATGTAGAAAAGCACTGCTAGTGTTCAACTTTAGAAGCTAGAAGGAAAAGTGCTTCAATCTCTCATATGTTAACAAACGATTATCTTCTCTAGCAATCAAAAGCATGATCTAAGATCATAAAATATTAAACCTCTACATCTTAGCAAGCAGTGACTGTTTAGCAAATAATGCTCGGCTATTTGCCAGAAGTGGCTATTGATCAAATAATACTTGTTTATGTTAGGAGTATTCTATGAAAGAATACTTGCTTAAGCCAAAAATGGCTTGTAAAAAGAATACTTGAATGGGGACAACTATGAGTGACTAGGAGCTGAAAGAATACTTGTGTTGAGCCAAAACTTTTGGAGAATACTTGTATTGAGCTAGGAGTGGTTTGGGAAAGAATACTTGTGATTGAGCCTGGAGTGGCTTGGGAAAGAGTACTTGGTTGAGCCAAGAGTGGCTTAGGAACAAAATACTTAAGGGGTTAGCTAGGACTAACTACGAGGCCAAAGAATATCTCTTTATGTTTTGCAACATTATTCTATTTAATGGAACTCAGTCCATTGAATGAGAATTGGATGTAGTGTGTGTGATCAAACGTACTTGTATAAAAATATTGTGTACACTCCATTTCTCTATATCTCTTTACTTTGCATCTTATTATTGATGCTAATATAGAAGGAAATACAATGGAAAACAAAATTTACAATACTTTTCATAAAATAGGTAAATCAGTTAAAGCCTAATTATTCATTTGATAAACTTTATCAATTCCTTTAAATGATCACTTGTTATACCAAAAAATCATCTAAGTATCCATCAAAAGATTTTGTTTTATATTTTGCAAAATTTTTAAAAAGAAATTAAAATAATAATTCAACCCTTCCTACATTTATTTTTCCTTATTTCTATAAGAGAAGCATATGATGAAAAACATCATATGCAACCTCATGTTTGACAAACACAATGCCAAAAGTGTTTTAAAAACTTGTTTTAACAAATTTATCCTTCTTAGATTAGTTAAAGTTAAATAACATTCAATATAAAAACAGTAAGGAGAGAAAAGATTTATTTTTTATGTTTTTACATTGCTTTATCTATAAACTCCAATCTATGTCCATCTTTCAATTAACTTGATTGAGATCTACTAAGCAAACTAACATTGTGAAGATACAAACAAGTATTGTTTGGACCTCAATAACTCATGGCTGCAAAAACTCAAGTATTATTTGGTTACACAATCACTCTTAACTACAAACTGAAGTATTATTTGGAAGGAAACCACTTTTAGATAAAATTTGTGTATTATTTAGAATGCAATCACTCTTGTCGAAATCCTTGAGTATTTTTTACACACAACTACTCTTAGCTAAACAATTGAGTATTGTTTGGAATGCAATCAATCCTGACTAAACCCTAGAGTTTTGTTTGGAACACAGTCTCTCTTGGCTAAACCATTGAGTTTTGTTTGAAACACATTCACTATTGAGTAAAATCAAAAGGTGTTTAAAGATAATGATCTAAAAGATCATAAGGGTGCTCCCTAGAAAGAAGCCTAACATTTTACGATAAATACAAGATAGAAACATGCTCTACCAGAGGGCTTCAAACATAAATAATGTTCTTCCTCACAAATGCATAGGCTATGGATTGCTTAGATTTCATACAAGAGTTTGTTCTCATTCTTATTACAAGGGTTTCGCTAATTTTCCTTCTTTAAGTATACTTTGAGAAGGAAATGTTTGTTTCAAATCCTTTATAGCCATTTTAAGCCATGTTTAGGATCTTTTATTGCTACTACTTGTATTTGAGCCTAATTTAAAGCTACAAGATGCATTAAATGCTCTTGACTAAGCAATAAATGTTTAAGGGTTCTTTGGTAACACTTTTGGAATGCGATAGAACTAAATAATCCTAGGTGGGTGATAATATCCTATTTTTCTGTGTTTTTCCTTTTTAAGAATTTAGTTTTAGTTTAAATAAATATGTGTTTTTCTTTAATTAATTAGTTTTTTTTTATTTCCGAGAAAAATAGTGTTTTCTTAAAAATATGGTAAAAATGTTTCTTTTAGTAGTCTTTTGATGCAAATAAAATTGTGCTCTTTTAAAGTCTCTCCTTTTATTAAATAATTACTAGGAAGCCCTCCTTTTTTTTGTTGATTCTAGTTTTTCAACCCTTAATCTAACTTTCATCTTATTGTAGATATGCCTCTAGTCAAAGTAGCAATGGTCAAAACGTGTAGCTTAACTACAAATGCCACAACCTCAATTGAGACACGAACACTACGTTGTGAGTGTTGCTGACCTTATCGAAGAGAATCGCAAGTGCTAGACCTAGTTCAAAATGATCATGCTTGACGGAGGCACGAGATCTCAATGTCACTATGATCATATGAGGGTTGATTCGCGATGGACGGAGGTGATTTGAATATTGATGCATGATCAAATTGAAGCATGGCATGATGAACAAACGAAGAGGGGTTCAATATCACGATATGGCTCGGAGCAAAGAGGATTAGTGTTAGGAAATTTTTGTTTCCTTTTTTTATTTTTCTTTTGGTGTTTTTAAGGGGGAGAAATTAGGTTTTCTGAGTTAGCCCTAGATTGTGATA
>Ga0214542_1001352_pt1 | contig 50018 bp, 22 predicted proteins | sample CNSS1metaG_FD_160096 | JGI IMG/M metagenome (GOLD analysis project Ga0214542, IMG submission 160096) | Root nodule microbial communities from cowpea collected in UCLA plant growth center, Los Angeles, California, USA - CNSS1 | ecosystem: Host-associated > Plants > Roots > Nodule | place: USA... | reverse complement strand
TATTAATTCTCTTTCTCTGAAAATATAGAAAAAAGGTGTTTGTGCACCAATATCTGCCATAAAAGGTCCTAGCCATAGTAGGTGAGAAGCTATACGGCTTAACTCCAACATTATTACTCGGATATAACTGACTCTTTTAGGTACTTGAATATTTCCCAATTTAAATAAGACACTGTATGTCTTCTTTTTTTTTTTTTCTTACTAAAATTAGTCGGTATTCATGAATTTTATTATAGTGAATTAACCTTTAGTAATATCAAATAAAAATACTAGAGAATCATATCAAGAAGTGTTATAAAGTTTTCAAAACTAAAAAATAAAGAAAATAAACTAAAACAGAATAATGTTATAAAACTAATTTATCTACCCACATATTTCTAAATTTCTATTCCAAGATCCTGGTAAAAAAAAGAAGAACAAATATACCATAAACCCGGTGTCCAATTTTTAGACTAATCGGCAAACGAAATTGGAATCATGATTTTATTTAGATTGCACCTTGAATATCGTAAATGAATTTTTCTACTCTCTTCATGAATATAACAAATATATCATTAGGGATATGATTTTGATAAGTTTAGACTTTTTGGAAGTCCAACCCAATATATAATATAAGTTAAATTGACAAGGGAAAAATATTTAATAATTTTTTATTTCTTGAGTGCCAAAATAAATAATTATGTTGAGTGATAATTTAATTTTTAATCGAGTTTTGAAGAAATGTTGACGTGTATAATTTTGGCAGGGCTACAGGGGAGAAAGATGTTGCAATTAAAGTAATGTACTGTGGAATATGTCACTCAGACTTACATATGTTAAAGAATGAGTGGAGCTGTTCAATCTATCCTATTGTTCCTGGGTACGTATATGTCAACCATATAATGTGCTTTTCTTTTCCTTTTCCACATTCTGATGACTTTTATTATTCCTAGATATTTGTAGGGATTGATTTTAGATAATTTGTGAAAATGATGTGTATTGGGTTAGAGTGATTCGTCATGACTTGTAAGATTGTTTTTTAGTGTATAAAGTCTGAATCCAGAAGAAAATAATGAACTTTTAGGAATTGTTTGTTAAAATATTAATTTATTACTAATATTTACCCTTTAAAATAACTCTATTTATCTGACCTTTCTTAATTTTTTTTATTATTATTGGAAATTTATAAATAATATTTTTAAATGATTAATACTTTTAAGAAATAATTTTTTTTTTTCAATTTTTCAAGTAACTTTTGTAACAAAAAAAAAGTTTTAATACACCTAAAAGCAATATCTTAGATATTACATTAAAAGGATAACCTATCATCCATGATTCAACTAAATCAATTACATATATTAATAATTTCACAACTAAATTATAACAATTTTTGATAATCTGAGATAACATTTTCAAGTGGTTATATAAAAAAAATGAAAAAATAAAAAAATAAGAAATTATTTTAAAAAATATCATATTTCTTTAATAATTGAGTCTTATAACACTACACAATATCTTTTTAAAGCATTTTCCGCTGTTCTAAATGTAAACGAGGGTGAGTTCATCATATACCATGTTAAATTTGATTGTAATTTGTGTAGGCATGAGATTGCTGGTGTGGTGACAGAGGTGGGAAGCAAGGTGCAGAAGTTCAAAGTTGGAGACAGAGTTGGTGTGGGGTGCATGGTTGGATCCTGTTACTCCTGTCAGAACTGTAGTGAAGATCTTGAGAATTACTGCTCCAAAATGATTCTCACATACAGTGCCAAGTATGTTGATGGCACCATAACTTACGGAGGCTACTCTGACTCAATGGTTGCAGATGAACGCTTTGTGGTTCGCATTCCAGATAGCATACCTCTTGATGCTGCTGCACCTCTTCTGTGCGCTGGAATCACAGTGTATAGCCCTTTGAAATATTATGGACTTGACAAGCCTGGACTTCATATCGGTGTGGTTGGTCTTGGTGGACTTGGTCACATGGCTGTCAAGTTTGCCAAAGCTCTTGGACTTAAGGTCACAGTAATTAGTACCTCTCCCAACAAAAAGAAGGAAGCCATTGAACACATGGGAGCTGATTCATTTGTTGTTAGCCGTGAACAAGATGAGATGATGGTAATTATTACTCACAAAATTTATAGTAACAAAAATTAGGGTTTTTTTTTTTCCTTCAAAATACTAGGGTTAGAAAAGTTTTGGGTGACATTTTTAAGAAAATGTTCGTCACTAGTTAGATGTTGTGTGTGTTATAAAGTTGCTTCTTTGTTGCGAAGTAAAAGCATTCACCAACTTCTAATGTTCATGACAAAATGTCTGTGTAGGCTGTAATGGGAACCTTTGATGGAATCATTGACACAGTTTCTGCTGATAATTCTCTCGTGCCTTTGATTGGCCTGTTGAAGGCTCATGGTAAATTAGTCATGGTTGGTGCACCAGAGAAGCCTCTGGAGGTTCCAGCATTTTCCTTACTTACGGGTAAGCATGCATAGAAAATAATATCATCAATTACACACTTCCGGGTTTTGAATCGTGATGTGATTACTATTCTCACCATAACTCTGCACAATTGACAGGGAGGAAGATGGTTGGTGGCAGTGCAATTGGAGGGATGAAAGAGACGCAAGAAATGATCGATTTTGCTGCGAAGCATGATGTGAAACCTGATATCGAAGTTATTGAAATGGATTATGTGAACACCGCAATGGAACGCCTCCTCAAAGCAGATGTGAAGTATCGATTTGTTATTGATATTGGAAACACGTTGAAGCCAAGTTCCTGAATAAAGAATATGCATGGGTGTTTTAGACTTCAGAGACTGAACGTAGGGTATGAGACAAAGATTGAGCATGGGTCTTTTTGTTTTTGTTCTTAGCATTATGTGTGTTTGTCGTGGTGAGTCCTTAGTTTGAGGATTTATCTGTGTGTGTTTGCATTGCACTATACTTTAAAGGTGTGTTTTTATAATGTTCTTACTTTTCAAAGGTGTGTTTTTATACTAAGGAAAATTTTACATGGATATATACCTCTTCTTTTTCCTACCTAGTTTTTAACACCTAATAAAAAAAATAACATTTGTAATTTTCTAATTAATTCATCCTTTTTTTTTTACTTTTTAAAATAAAAGAGGCATTTTATTGATATTGGATAGGTGTTGAGTCAAAAATTAAGTGTTTGTTTATTCTCTGTTGACGGCATTTTTTTTATGGAAGCTAATATTCAGATTATTCAAAAAATCAACTAAGCAAGAAATCAATTAGAAATAATTAAAATGAAAAAAAGAAGAAAGGTAATGTCAAAAAAAGCCAAATATCTAAAAGATATTTTTTTTTATTAAACTTTGAAGTATAACACTACAAGAATGTTCCATTTTAGCGTCTCAAAATGAGCGTCAGATTGCATTACGACGCAAGGAGCGTCGGCTTAAGGGACACAAATCCGACTCAAAAAGGGAAAAAAATTATTTAAAAAAGAAAACATTATCATGGGCTTGAATAATACGATTTTATTTTGTAATTTAAATATAGCATCGGTTTATCCGACGCATACAACAAATAAATTGATTAAAAAAATTTATTAGTACTTTCAACGGGTGGCCAACAAATCGATAGGGTGCTCAAGAGGTGATTGATTTTTTCTTTAAAAAAACAAATTCTTATGAAGTTATCAGGTCAGAAAATTCACAGATTTCACAATTCCCTTTTTCCCCTTTGTGGGAGGTGAGTGTGAGCGAGTCCACGAAGAGAGTGTGGGAGCAACTACGTGCCTTCACGAGTATCAAGAGTGAGCGACTTCTAGATTTTCCTATGATTTCCTTCACCCTTAAGCTCTACGACGATCCTGTCTTCGACTACAAAGAAAATCCCTTTCTCTGCGAACACCTGAGAATGCTGGTGAGTAGCCTTTCTCTACGAACAAAGAAGTCGTTCCGTTCGCGTCAAAGAGGTGATCGAGAGGCACATTTGGGAGGCGATTCAGTGGCAACATCTAGACATTGCGAGGCGAAGGGGGTTTCCGTTCGCAGCTAGTGGATTTGTGAAGCGTCTAGGTAAGTGATTGAAGTCCATTTACTGCATTTTTGATTAAAAGTGATAAACCCTAATAGCTAAAAGTGATAAACCCTAATGGCTAAGTAAATTTTTTGGTACTGATTTCCCAATTAGGTCTAAGCGTTTTTGGTGAGATGAAATCATGAACTGTATATTTTGACAGTCTAATTGTAAATTCAAACACCATATATAGCACGGTTGAGTTTAATTGTAGTATGGCTGATGTATTGTATCATGTTTTGACAGTAATTCCCACAAAGTAATCTGCCTAATTATGCTTTGCATCGTGTTCTGTCAACGGGGTCTGCAACTATGTTTTAGTTCTTGCAGGTGTCTGTGTATGCATTGGTCTATCAACATTTCTCCTTAGATAATGTCCACCAGAGCCATTTACCTAATGTTGTATTATGGCTCTTTATGGAGTTTGAATTTTTTTATAGTTTTTCTATGTTGTTTCTCTATTGTGTCTTCAAAATACATTGATAATCATTAATTTTAAAATTTTAAAATATATTAAAATTATCTTTAAAACATTAAAACAATGTGTTTTTAATGCTCAACAGATAACAATACAAAAAATTCAATAAAAAAACCGGACTCCTCTTTATGTGTATGTTAGTCCTCTCATGAGTGTGTGATGAGGATACTTGACATAGTATAATGTATTATTAGGCCAGAAACTAATTAAGGAAAAGAGGCATATCAATTATCAAAATTCTTGTATCAATGTTATAGCATCTGCAAAGTAATGAGCGATTTCAAATTTTGTTCAATCCTCGTAATATTTACCTAAACAATTAATATTATTTATTATATTATTAAATTTAATATTTAATATAAGAATAAAATTAATAAAAATATTTAATATAATCTTATAACTATAATACTTTTACAAAATTAAAAAAGTTTATTTTTAAAATTTTCATACAAATTCATGTATTTTAAAAATAATTTGTTAAATAAAATGTATTTATTACAAAATCATACACTTTATTCGCGTATATTTTAAATGAAATTTAATTAAATACTAATGAATTTATATTGAATAAAAATATTTGTTAATACTGTAACAATTCATAAAAATAGAAAATTTCTATCTGCAGAACACTATAATATTAAGCATATCTGACTTTATAGATATAAGAGAAATTCATAAACAAATTCATAATGTGTAGTTACATCCGATATTAGTGATATGTTTAGATGAAAAATTTAAAGAAATTGTTTATTTATTTGAAAATTTTGAAATTCTTTAAAAATATAAATCTTTGTACGAGGAAATTAAAAGGAAATAACTAATATTACATGTATATGCAATAGTTTGCATTGTGGTAATTGTTTTTCTTTTCATTTTTATAAAGGAAAATGATATTTTAACCCACTTTTTTTGACCCACTTTTAACCCACCACTTCAATCACCATTAGATCATCTTTTTTTATTCTTTTTGGTGATGTGATATATGATCTAATGGTGATTGAAGTGGTGGGTTAAAAGTGGGTCAAAAAAAGTAGGTTAAAGTATCATTGTCCTTTTATAAATTTAGTATCTTGTTTTAATCCTTAAAAAGTTGTGACTATTAAAATTTTTTATATTATATGAGATTTTTTTAATAAATTTGTTAAAAAAATTTGTAAAAAAAGATTTCTTTTTGTTATTTTTTTAAGAATCTTAATTGATAAATAATTTCTTCATAAGTAATTATTTTTTACAAAATTATAAAATTTGTAAGTATTTTTATAAAATTTAATGTGAAAAGTGTTCAATACAAAATATTTTACAAAAAATTTAGTAGTAATTTTTAGTAAATTTTTTTCTAATAAAATTTATAAATATTTTTTTAAAAAATTAAAATGAAATTAGTAGAAAATATGAATTTTTTTAGGAGATGTGAATTGTGGTTTCTGATTCTTATAAAATATTGATCTTTAATCATCATCTGTTCAAAATTTTAAATAACTTTGTTTAGTCCATGCTTTATATTGTGTTCGCTTTAAGGAGAGTGTATTTGCGAAGATGAAAATTAAAGTTCATATAATGTTTGTTTACGAGATTTTGTGCGGATGACATAACGATGATTACAGAGATCCAAAGGATTAGTAATCTCTCCCGTTATGAGCTGATTGTTAGGATTAAATTGCGCTATTACAAGTTTATCCCCTCCTCTCTCACGTGCATGGATCAAATATGGGGGTGTTGAGATTCGATCCCATTGGCATGGATCGGATATGCGATTTTGAGGATTGGATCCACATAGTGCAGATCCGATCCTGCTTTTCGTGGTTGCTTGGTTTGTAGCAGTTTTTTATTATTTTCTTTTTGCGTAGATTTTTTATTTATTTTCATTTGTAGTGTTTAAAAAAAATTATGAAAATAGATTTACTCACAAAGATCAATTTATAATACTTATTAAACTAAAGGCAAAATGGTAATCTCATTATTACTTCTATTAAAACATATTTTTTAATCTATCACATCAATCAAATTTTTCACAAACTTTCACAAAAATTACTTCTAAATTTACTCGCCATCACTTCTAAATCCTTAAGAAAAAAAACACAAAATTCATTTTTAAATCAACTCAAATCCATCCACTCACTCTCTCCTAATTACTCTCCTCCAAGTGAACACAGCGTTAGAAAACAGTCACGGAGTATTATTTGACTAATTTATGACGGAGTTGGAGAAGAATATTAAAGTAGTTTATTTTAATTTTAACTTACAGTTTCTATTTTATTTATTTTTCTTCCATTACAGTATTTATATTTTAATACATGTTTTTATCATTCTTTGTTTATTTTTATATATTATCATTTATTTTAATTTTATGAAGAGAATTGATTATTATATAATTTTAAACATTTTTAATTACTTAACATTTAAAATTGGAATTAAACTTTTTATTATACAATGTTATGTTAAAATTACATACAACAAAAATTATAAAAAAATATTGTAAGCTTCATAGGGTCTTTCTGTCCAGGTGCAGGTAGTCCGCATTTTCACAGACATGTCTATTTCACCGAGTCTCTCTCCGAGACAGTGTCCAAATCGTTACGTCTTTCGTGCGGGTCGAAACTTACCCGACAAGGAATTTCGCTACCTTAGGACCGTTATAGTTACGATCGCCGTTCACCGAGGCTTCTGTCGTCGGCTCCCCTGTCATCAAGTCACCAACTTCCTTGACCTTCCGGCACTGGGCAGGCGTCAGCCTCCATACATGGTCTTACGACTTTGTGGAGGCCTGTGCTTTTGGTAAATAGTCGCTCGGGCCTGGTCACTGCGACCCCCTTTGTGAGGAGGCATCCATTCTCCCGAAGTTACGGAGCTATTTTGCCGAGTTCCTTAGAGAGAGTTGTCTCCCGTCCCTAGGTATTCTCTAGCTATGATATATGTTATATCGAATACGACACCTATCCGATATATTCATATATTAATTTAAAAAATAAAAATAATAAGATACGTGATATATGTGTATTGAAAAATGTATGTACAATATTTTAAAAAATAAAAAATATATGATTGATGTTTTGTGAATGCAAATTAAAATTATATGTATTAGAGTTGTTAACATAAAAAATTATAAATTATTGTCGTCATAAAAATACTATTATTTTATAGATTAAATACTTCATTGATCAGTATAGCGTTAACAAAATATCCTAAAGTATCGGACACATATACTTGTTAGACATGGATACGTGTTGAACACGGATATATGATCCAAATTAAAATATGAGTATGGTTTAACAAATAAATAGAATTAAATGAAAAAATAAACTTAATTAATCCTTATTGGATAAATTTATTTAAATAAAATGACATATCTAACTAAAAATAATACATATTATATATATATATATATATATATATATATATATATATATATATATATATATATATATATATATATATACTAACAAGGTTAATAAGAATTTTTTTTATTTAAAAAAATACAAAATCATAATTATATAATAATATATTTTTCTAATAAATATAAATTTGATTTATTTAATGAATTAATATATTATGTGCTATCAGCTAATGCAACACCCACCAGAAGGCTGCACTTTCTCTCTTTTCTTTCTTATATTATTCTTCCACAGTCATCACTCCCTCAACTTTCTTCCAACTCATCTTCTTCCTATTTTTCCCTAATTTTTCATCCACAGATACGAATCTTACCTTCCCCTCCTTTCTCATCTCCAGTTCATCCCCAACAGAGCACACCTTCCTTCTTCGTTCTCCCTTCTTCTTCACACACGAAGCTCACCACAGACCCAACCACATGCTTTTCGTTTCCTGCCCTCAATCCCTCGCTCAACAATCTGCAACTTCCGAACGCCGGCGAGATATCAGCGAGATTCCGACGAGTTCCGCCAGACCCTCTGGAACCTTCTCCGTTCGGGTTCGCTGCGGATTCTCCAGCTTCGATAGCGTCAGCGAGGTTCATCACCAGCAACCCGATTCCGTTCTTCGGTAAGTCCGATTCTCTCCCGGCCTTGCTCCCTATTCCCTGTATTATTTTTTTTTCTTTTCTTTTTTCTGGTTTAGTTTCTATAGGATTCACTGCCTTGCTCTCATCTTGCCATTTTACTTGATAATAGTTTGAACTGTGTTTTGAGACTTTGGAGTTTCTGTTTCTGGAAATGCTATTCAAGGCTGTGTCTGATTTTATGTTTTCTTTGAATTTTTTTTAATGTGGATCTATAGCAGTGTGGCGTGAATGTATGAGTGGGGCTCATTTTTTTAAGGCATGATAGATGAGCTACGATGGATCCATACTTCATACTTCAGTGTGCATAATATAATATATTAAATGTACATGTGGATAATGGATACTGTACACGTGTATTCCACAAAGTATTTGATTCTCCCGATATCAATCATATAATTTTAAAATAATTTAATCCATCAACAAAGTATGTAATTTATCATATAATGTATTTATACGAGATGGTAATTTATAAATTTTTATATTAACAACGATTAATATATATAATTTTAATTTTGATTCATAAATAACAACTATATTTATTGTATTTTTAAGAATTATAACACACTTTTTAATATATATATTTTATTATTTTTAAAATAAATATATCAGCACGTCGTGTCATACTTGATAAATATATCGTATCCGTACATAAAGTGATGACTAGAGTATTTTATGTTTTTAATATTATAATACGTCTAATTTCAATTTCGTGGGAGCCATTTTTTTCTTATCTAACATAACTAGGGCTTTCTTCCTGTACCTCACAGTTTCCTTCTGTACCTCAAAGTGATGCCCATTCTAACCCTTCAGATTATATATATTTCACGGATTTTCAAATCTGGTTTCATAATTTTTCAGATTTTGGAATTTTTTGGATATCGGTTCTATATATTTTTTGGATTGTGAAATAGGGTTTTGTATTTTCAGAAACCGGAAAATCCGGTTCTGGAAATCTCCAAATTTTAAAATCTGGTTCTGGATTTTCCCGAATATTGAAATCTGACTTTGGATTTTCTCGAATTTTAAAATTCATTTCTGGATTTTTTCAAATTTTGAAATTTGATTATGTATTATTTCTAGTATTTTGAAATACGATTCTAAATTTTCCTAGAAATCCAAATCCTATTTTAGATTTTTCTAGATTTCGAAATCCATTACAGGATTTTCAGAAACTGGCTTTCATAAACTGGGTTTGGATAATCTGGGTTCAATTATGGATATGTTTTCAGAGGAAGTGAGGAAGTGCCTAAAGGGTTATCTAAGAGAATAAACTGGAGTTCTTAATGAGTCGGAATTCTCTATAAACTTGGTGGCTGAAGTTAGGTTATAATTTTATAATTTATCTCACCTCAGGGCTAACACTCTAAGCAGACTTCTTTCTCCCACCATAATAACCATGCCGAAACTTCATGTGATCGAGATAAAAACTAAAAGCATATCTAAAGTGTAATGTTAATCTACGTACTTAATATTAAATTTGGTTAAAAAATGAAAAAAAAAATGCCAAACATATACTTATCATTAAAAACAATAGAAATATTAATTGTATATTTACTATTTGACTTATTTCTGAATCCAATCTGTGTTTCAGTTAATTGCAGCAGTTGGCATCACTGGTTAAATATGGGTTCTGCTATTGCTGTTACCCTCAATTTTTCTCTCAGAGGCACTCTTTGAACTAAGCATTAAGAAGTGCAACGTTTTGACTCTCTTATTACTCTCTGTTCTGCAATTGAAATGGCTTCAGAAGCAGAGACAGAGCATCCCAACAAGGCATTTGGATGGGCAGCAAGGGACACTTCTGCCATTCTCTCCCCTTTCAACTTCTCCAGAAGGTATGCATCGGGCACCATTCCTTATACATTTTTCATGTTTTCAAATTACTTTTATTCATTCATTTTTCTTTTGTTTTCAAGGATATTTGATCAATGAGATAAAGTATGAATTATTGACTTAAATATGTTTTTCTTTGTCTCTAACATCTAAATCTCAACATTTTTTAATTGAATTTTTTATTTTTTTATTTTTGTAATTTTTAATTTGATTATTGTTATTCTGTTCTTCTCTTGATTTTTTTTACTGTTCTATTTCTCTACATTTTACTGATGTTGAATTAGTTTTCTTTAAATTTTGAACAAGGGCTCAAATGCAAATGATCTACATAGTGGAAAAAATATTTTCCAAAAATTAAAATAAAATAATTAGAGAGGTAGGATTTGAATATATAGAGGAAACGATAACATAACAATAAAAAAATATTCAAGTATGCATTCTAAATAATTTTCCAAACTTGTAACAACTCATTGAGAGCAACGATAATGAACGTGCTAATAACAATCATAAAAAAAATATCAATAGTATTAATCTGAAAAACCATTTCAATATGGAATGACACAAATAAATAGATTAAATTTTATTAATATTAAATATGAGTATAAAAGAGTCAAATTCATATATCCGAAGAAGTGTTATTAGGAATATGATTTTGATAAGTTTGAACTTTTTGGAAGTGTCCAACCTAATATATATACACAAGTTAAATTTGATAACGAAAAAGTATTTAATATCTTTTTATTTTTTGAATGCCAAAATAAATAGGAATCTTCAGTGATAATTTAATTTTTAATTGAGTTTTGAAAAGATGTTGACATGTATAATTTTGACAGGGCAACAGGGGAGAAAGATGTTGCAATTAAAGTAATGTACTGTGGAATATGTCACTCAGACTTACATATGTTAAAGAATGTCTGGGGCTGTTCAATCTATCCTATTGTTCCTGGGTATGTATATGTCAATAATATATAATGTGCTTTTCTTTTCCTTTTCTACATTCTGATGCGATGGATAAGATTTGTTATTCGTACATTAAATCAGTCTATTGATTTGTACTTTTATCGAATTTATTCTATATATTTTTATACAGTCTATTTTTTATATTTTAAGAGAGTTTATTCTATATTTTATACATGCTTTATCATTTCTAGGAAAATCTTTCTCAAATTTTAACATTCTTTTCATTTCCATATTTTTTTCTTTCTCCTTGTACAAATAAGTTTGTGTCTTTAGTATATGAAGGACTGGTTTAAAAGTTTACTTAAATTGAAAATAGTCAGATAATTTCCAAAACCTTGCAGATCCTTCTTTTCACCTGAGATTGAATCTTACAACACTACACAATCATTTTTGAAGTTTCTAAATGTAAGTGAAGGTCAGTTCATGATATAACATGTTAAATTTGATTGGATTGTGTAGGCACGAGGTTTCCGGTGTGGTGACAGAAGTGGGAAGCAAGGTGCAAAAGTTCAAAGTTGGAGACAGAGTTGGTGTGGGGGGCATGGCTGGATCCTGTAACTCATGTCAGAACTGTAGTGAAGGTCTTGAGAATTACTGTCCCAAAATGATTTTCACATACAGTGGGAAGTATGTTGATGGCACCATAACATACGGAGGCTACTCTGACTCAATGGTTGTAGATGAACACTTTGTGGTTCGCATTCCAGATAGCCTACCTCTTGATGCTGCTGCACCTCTCCTGTGTGCTGGAATCTCAGTGTATAGCCCTTTGAAATATTATGGACTTGACAAGCCTGGACTTCATATTGGTGTGGTTGGTCTTGGTGGACTTGGTCACATGGCTGTCAAGTTTGCCAAAGCTCTTGGACTTAAGGTCACCGTAATTAGTACCTCTCCCAACAAAAAGAAGGATGCCATTGAACAAATGGGAGCTGACTCATTTGTTGTTAGCCGTGAACAAGATGAGATGATGGTAATTATTACTCACAAAATTTATAGTAACAAAAATTAGGTTCTTTTTTTTTTTCCTTCAAAATACTAGGGTTAGAAAAGTTCTGGTGACATTTTTAAGAAACTACATGCAAATTGTTTGTCACTAGTTACATGGTGTGTGTGTTATAAAGTTGCTTCTTTGTTGCAAGTAAAAGCATTCACCAACTTCTAATGTTCATGACTAAAACGTCTGTGTAGGCTGTAATGGGAACCTTTGATGGAATCATTGACACAGTTTCTGCTGATCATTCTCTCGTGCCTTTGATTGGCCTGTTGAAGGCTCATGGTAAATTAGTCATGGTTGGTGCACCAGAGAAGCCTCTGGAGGTTCCAGCATTTTCTTTACTTACGGGTAAGCATGCATAGAAAATAATATCATCAATTACACACTTCCGGGTTTTGAATCGTGATGTGATTACTATTCTCACCATAACTCTGCACAATTGACAGGGAGGAAGATGGTTGGTGGCAGTGCAATTGGAGGGATGAAAGAGACGCAAGAAATGATCGATTTTGCTGCGAAGCATGATGTGAAACCTGATATCGAAGTTATTGAAATGGATTATGTGAACACTGCAATGGAACGCCTCCTCAAAGCAGATGTGAAGTATCGATTTGTTATTGATATTGGAAACACGTTGAAGCCAAGTTCCTGAATAAAGAGTATGCATAAGTGTTTTAGATTTCAGAAACTGAACGTAGGGTATGAGAATGAATCTTTTTGTTTTTGTTCTTAGCATTATGTGTGTTTGTCGTATTGAGTTTTTGTTAGGATTTGGTTTTTATTAGTCAATTGAGTTTCTTGTTCGACATGGTTAGAGATTGAAAAACTAGTTTTAGTCTTACACGTTTTTATGGGTTGTTAAACGTGGCTGTGCTGTTAGTTTATCAAACCGGAATTGCCTGTTACTGTTTTTTTCTGTTTTTCTACACGTGACAGTTAGCTTAGTTAACTTTCCTATTGTCTCCTTGTTTCTTGTATATATAGCCTTTGCTAACTCTGTGATCAGTGTTGACTGAATAATACTTACAAAGTGTAAAATTCTATTCTGTTCTCTCTCTGAGTTTATTTGTGGTATACCAATATACTGTTACATTATATTTCTTCATTGCATTTTCTTGTGTCAGCCCATTTCTTTTAATAAATATGTAATATTCTTCTAGCTCTGTACATGGCAACTGAAGCAAACAATTTTTTACAGGCTTCCATTTCAAAATTTGAAGGGGATTATGATCATTGAAGTTCAAACTGAAAAAAGTATTGATCACCCATCAAATTAATTTTCGAGCACCAAATACATCAAATTTTTAAAGATTTTTTTTTTATAATTCTGTATCAGCAAAATGGATTAATAACAACAAAAAATAAGCAACCTATCCATCTCTTAATATCAATATTCTTCGTCATACAAATACAACAAGCAAGAAGACACAGGTATATTAAAAGAAAATACCGGTTTTATTCTCTGATCATAATTTCATGATTCCTATATGCAAAAGCTGATGTTATGATGCATGCTTGTCTGCAAATTACAAGATGAAAGAATCCTAATGCAGATCACTCAACTATACAAGTTCAAGGCACAATGAAGTTTATTTTTTAGTTGTTGGAGGAGTCTCCAATCGAATATAATCATACATAATTCCTTCAAATGGAGTTTTGGCATTTGACTGTGTCAAATAGATGGTGTTTTTTCCTTTTACCAATTGATTACTGTCTACACCTACACTGTACAACTTATACAATCCATGGATGCCGTGCCTCGCTATGGCATTGTCACTGCCAATTAAATCTTGTGATGAGAAGTATGGAGGGTTTGAATTCGGCTTGTTGATCCTAACCTGATCATTTATCTCAAAACATGTTATACATGATACTCATATATAGCAGAAAAAAAGGATCAATCATGAAAAAAGTAAACTGTTGTACCTCCAATTCAGAATTAGTGGCAGATGCCAAGGCCAATTGCAGTGTGTAGTTTGCTCCCTTTATGATATTCTCAAGCTGGAATTGAATCTGCCATGTGGTTGGAACGAATTTGCCCGGTTCTGTGGTCCTATATGCATCAGTGTGTAATTTAGAGGAGAAAACTAAACTGATGATGACAATCATAAAAATTTCTGTATGTTAAACAAAATTTACCTGGTAACTTGAGCATAAAACCAATCCTTCTGATACTCAGAAACACCGACTGTGAAAATGAGATCTTTTTTTGGATATAAATCAGTGTAACGTCCCCACAAGCCGTATTGCCTAAACCTGTCACAGTAGAAATACTTTGAGGAAAACTGAAAATAAAGTGTCAAAATTTGTTGTTGACAATGAGTTTTGGGCTAACCTGTTTTTGCTATCGTTTAGGTACAATTTGTTCACAAGCTTTGGGTAAGGGTCTGGTACATAGAACTCCGCAGCTGACCTATCTGGGATCCCAATTTCCCATAAAGTAGGACCATTTCTTGGAGGACTGTATACAAGTGAACCCAAGTTTATGTTGTCTCCTACATTACATTTTACATACAAGTTATCTTAGGAAACAAGTTATAATTAATCTGGGTATCATGACATCTCAAAAGTTTAAATTTTTAAGTGAAAACTAACTTTTTATTAAGGCAACAAAAGTGAACTCTATTCTAATGCCATGCCATGAATCAATTGCTCCAAAAGTTTAAATCTTTGGATAAAAGCATAACTATTTTTATACTTAACACACTTGAGAGAAGAAGATATTTTACCTGGTTTGATATCAACATTGACTTCATATTTATAATTTCCAATGAAACCAGGGACCCATGCATACAAGTTGTAACTCCCAGGTACAATATTTGTAATTGAGAAGCTTCCATCTTTGTCAGTTTGAGTCCAGAATTGATAACCCTGTGAATATCATACAAAGGGCAAACACATTTTAGCTGAATGCTTCACTAGTCATTCAAAATTCAAGATATTAAAACTCACTACCTTGCTTTCTATTTGCCATGATCCTGCATCTCCAGGTAAAGCTAGACCAACGTAAGAACTTTTAGCTGGTTGAGTGGTCCCTCCCCTAATGAATTAGACAAAGTAATATAAGTTGATTCTATGTAATCAAACAATAAAATGAAGGCAAATAAAGAATTATCATATACCCATCTTTAACTTGAAGTTTTCCTGACACCATTCCCCGTTGACTGGGTGGAAAAAAATCTTTTGATCCAATGAAATCATAAGGCCATTTTTTTTCTTCATTGGATAACTAATTTGCCAAAGAACAACAATATATTGTGTCATAATATAATACTTCACTGGAATAATGTACAATGAATGATCGATCATATGTGAGTGTTAAAGGTAATAATAAGTACCTGTTCTACAGCATCTGCCCACAGAGACTTAAACTGAGTTTTGGTTGTAGCAGAGTTAAGGTAAACAAAAATTGGCCCAAAAACTTTTTTATAAGTCTCCCCTTCATCAAATGCAATGATTACCTTCTTACCAGCATAATGAGTGCTAGTAAACATCTGCACACACAAACAATAAGAAGGTTAGAACAACAACAACAACGAAAGCAGAAGTACAGAAGTATTAATCTGAATGATAATATTCAAATACTGATACATGTTTAACATAGTATTATAATTTTCTGTAACATGTTTAATACCAATTATCTACTTAATACAAGAGGAAACTCTAATAAGAAATTGTTGATGCATTGAGGGATTCGTTAGGTCTTACGGAAAGAGAAGTTGGGCCAACATGAGAAGTGAGTTCTTGTTTAACGGGCCCACCATTGCGGAACTCATTACTGGGAGTTATCACCCAGAAACCCACTGGTGCTGAATCATCCTCTGTAATCCACCCATGAACAGAGTTATCTTTGTTCTCTGTCGAGTATTGGTATTTATCATCAACCTAAAACCCAACAAATTTTTCGATTCAGACACATTATAATCAACAAAAATAAAATAGAAAGATTCAATGTCAATTCAACCAGAGGCATAACCGATAAAGAATCACCTCTCCTCGAATTTGTGGGTCAGTTTCATGGGTTAAGAGAACAGCTTCAGGATACGCCAGGACCTGGCCCGTTCTTCTGTCTTCTGCAGTTGGCATCTTCCTTTGCCTTGTATCAGATATGGCCATATAGTGGAACCTGCATCATTTTTCTTTACTCTTCCACTTTTAAAATGATATTAACCTCAAACTAATCAACATTGTTTTTTACGAGTCAATGAAAATTACCAACATTAATTTTTTCAAATTCAAAGGCAAATTATGTTTTTTAACTTGTCTCACAGCAACAATTTTCTAGTTACCTGTCTTCGTCGAGTTTGTAAACAATTCTAATTTGATCAACCGTGACTGCAGGAAGTCCTGGTGGACGAGTAAATATTGCGTATGAATAAAACCCAGAATCGCCTCTTCGTAATATATACCTGCACCAAAATACGTTTATGTCAGACAATGTTGAGGTGCTAATTCTGCATCTGTTTCAAAGTGTACGAAATCATTTAAGTTTGAAATCCACACCTTAAGTCTATGTTTATGGGTACACTTGAGCCTTTCATGGAAGCACTCCATGTTTTTAAAAAGGAAATCTCCACCACAGTATCACTTGCTTCAATGACTGAGAATTTTGTCCCATGGATTCTGCAGCACAGTATCAATCATTAATTTGTCTCTTTAACTGAAACAGAGCATAATGCATGGCTGCATGCATAACGAAGGTTGATCAAATTTGTCTATAGAAGTTTAAATTAATCGATATTTTCTAAAATAATGCAAATACTGTACCTCTCAAAGATCCCAGGTTGTCCTGCTTCGTTCCAAACAACGTCTAAGTACCTATAAATATGAGGTTATTTGTTATGAAAAACTAGCCATGACTTAATGTGGATCGAATTAACCTTTTTTCCATGATATACATTGTAAGAAAATCGAACATAACTTCAATGTAATTTATTTAGCGTGAATAAGTGTAAGATATATACATACCCTCTATCAAATTGTTCGTTTTTATTATCAAGTATATTCTGAGTTCCGTCATAATATAGTCCAATAATATAGCCTTCGGGATTTGACAAATTCAGGGAAACTATGCCGTTTCCGATCACTACCTGAAAATCATCTCAAGACTTTAAACTGTTAAAACCTAAGTATTTGACAACAAAATCAAAACCAATAAATGGTTATTTCTTTCTTTCTTTTTTTCAATATCCTGAATGAATTCTATCATTAAAAAGAACATTTAGCACCTGGTCTTGATTTTTATTCAGCTTGACAGCAGCAGTAGTAGTCTTCAAACCCCTTCTGCAAGTGGGAGTATCGAAGGGAAAGAAGAAAGTTAAAAATCAGAGAGAATAAAAAAGTATAATAATTACACAAAAATAATAGATTTATAGATTATATATGACATGATAAGAAAAAAGATTAAAAAAAATGTAATAGATGTAAACAAAATTAATTTGTCCATCATATAAACAAAAGTTGAGACCGAAATGAATGAATGCATAGTTGTACAATATTTTCTGATTTTTTATTAGAAAAAGATAAAATAATGAGTAACTTGAAAAAGAAAAATAGATATAAAAAGGTTATATGTAATAAGCAACGTAATAATAATAATAATACAAATTGATATTTAGTTATACAAAACGGTTTATTGTTTTTCCTTTTCCCAAAAGCTGTATGTTGTGCTTAATTATGATTGTAATTCATGAAAAAGAACGTTTTTGGAAACCTAGCTATTGGAATTGGAAACAAAACACAATCGCTTTCATCATTGATTTAAAAAGAAAACGAATAAAATATGTTGCTCATTGGTTGAAACAACAAAAAGAGAATGGGGAAAAAGAACATTTGAACTCACCTCAAAATGTTTTCATTTAGCATCCTTGCCCGAAAAACTAAAGTGGAGCTATGATTTTTCAGATAAGAATAATAACTTCTTGTTTATATTCGTTTTAAAATAATATCTTCATTTTTATTTAATCTTTCTTTTTTTAATCAAACTAAAAAAACATAAAACTCACTTATTTTCCATTTTTAAGAAACTCCCCCTCTCATATTCCTTCTACTTCCAAACAGAATGAAATTCAGAGAAAGTAACTTCGCATATTTGCGAGGAAAGAATAATAAAAACTCTTACACTCCCTTTTGTCTTTATAATAACAAAACAAAAGTAAACATAATATAATGAGTTTAAAATTAATACGCTATGATATAAAATTTGTATACTGCTAATAATAAAAAAATATATTATATATATAATCGTTAAAAAAATTCTCAGAAAAAAATCAATATATTTACATATATGAATTAAATAGTTGAAATGTTAATTATTTGTGTCACATTATATTATATTCTTGAAGGAAGAGAAAGATGGCATTTAATGTCAAGGGCAGTTACTATTGGACATTTTGCCAACTTAAGTTGTTCAATTTTGAAAAACGATCTACTTTCACCTATCTATGCGCATCAATTAATGTAAAACTACCCCAGTCCCCACACAAGTATATTTATTCAGTTATATGAAGTAAAGGTAAAAATAATTCATTTTAATATATATAATTAACATGGCCTTATTTAAATCTACTTATTTTTAAGGATTTTTTTTTCTTAATATTTATATTTAAGTATAGGATTAAAATAATAAGGTTTATTGCTTGAGAAAGAGAGGAGGAGAGAGAGAGAGAGTTAAAAGGTGGCAGGAAAAGTAATAATTTAAAGAAAAATGATTTTTTAATAATTATTACAACTTTATCATGATATTTTCTACATGACTTTTTATTTTTTATTTTTTTTCATTTCTTTATATTAAAAAAAATTTAAAATATGTTACAAAAATTTAGTTATCAAAAATCATTATCCTAATTCAAAGGGTACCGTTACCGTGTCTATTTTATATGGAACTTGATAGCTTACATTCTATATCTAGTATAAAATGTAGATGAAAAGAGAGAGAGAAATAGAATATATGAGAAATAAAGTAATATAAAACCCAGTGAAAAATCTATGAAGTTGCAGATATATAAACATGCAAAGTAACACGTATACATATATATAAATATGAAAAATGACAGACTTCAATTTTAGGTGTATGAACCTTAAATTGTTATGTTTTGAAAGGAAGATTGGGTTGAATCTGAAGTAGACCATAAGCCTATACTATTATGATCAAGAAAGAGTCTTCTTGAATAATGCATTTGGTGAGACTTAAAAGACGTTATAGTGAATTGCATTTTCATCAAATTTTGCGTCATTAAATGCATGGAACGGGAGAAGACGTGGATTCAAAACTCTTTTTCATGGCTAACTTCAAAAATCTCATTTTTCTACCATAAAGTAAAGGATGAAAGTGAAAAGCACCATGTCACAGAAACCATATATAGTTATACAGTTCTGAAAACAGACAGAAAAACATGACTGCTGCTAAGTACATAGTTTTTCATGATGTCTTTTTCTGACTGCGTTTTCTCATCTTATGATTTCCTTTTTCGTTTTTCAGTCACACGAAGATAAGCATAGAGAAAAAGCAACATTGCTGATTATAATGAAGAAAAACAAAGAGTATAGGGAGAACCTAAACGAGACACTCTGAGAAGTGTCAGAGCAGAAAGCGAAAAAGATTAAGCTGAGAAGCAAAGCCTTTCTAAACCACCATTGGAGCGGAACTTGTTTCCTCGTATTAGTTTCCATCATCATCTCTTACCAGTATCAACCTGCAAGTAACTTGAAGCTTCATTTCTGGTTATAAAGGTCAGAAGAATATGTCAAAGAATGCCAAAATGAGCTTCATTATGCTGTTGGTGGCAAAAAAAGAAAACTCAGAACGCTGTTCCATAGTATTCAAATTCTGAAGAACACACACAAACCTTGACTTTCACCGTTGTTTTCTTTTTTTTTGCAAAAACCGATAATAGAGTTGCAGAAAACCGTATACGTACAGGAGATGAATATTTGATGATAGATATTTTTCTTTGGAATTGTTTTTCTATATTAAATCTCTTTGGAACCTTAATATGCACCTTCAGAATACGTGTGGGAAGTGAATGACCTTATATATGTATACAAGTGCTCCTTTTATGTACGTGAACTTTTAAGAAATAATTATGGGGTACTTAACATTGAATTTAACATTTTGAAAAAAGTAATTTTTTTTTGTATATCGTACTATAAAAATACATTTAAAATTAAAATAAAAAATGTGTGTGGAAAGACACATAATTAACTAAAAGAGTTACGTGAAGAAACTTGCAAAATTCAGCTAAATTCAATGTTCTTATAATGAAATCCTAGAGTAACAACTTTTTTAAATACTGAATAACACTTGACAACTACTAATTCAATTAACAAAATTGACTTAACTTTTTACCATTAATAATAGGAGTTTTTGTTAAGAGTTTTCGTGTCCTTATATGCCAGAATGACGACGTACGTAGAATTAAAGTAGTGGCATGATATGAATTTGTCAATAGATATAATTAAACACCGAAATTTTTGTAGCTTAATTATATTCCAACATGTAAAGCGAGGGGCGTTTGGTACATACCTAACCCTTAGTATTAGAAAATAATGAAAATTTAGTCATAATTAGTATTAAATGATCCACTTCTTGTTATTGAAGCCTACACAATATGCCATTAAGGGACACATTAAAAAAACAGACCTACATTAGAAAAATACATCTGGATTTAAATTTCAATCCCCTAAGTGAATAGGCAAGAAAAACCTGCAAACCTGCCCCCGATTCTCAAAATCAAAACCTACTTTTAATCAAGAAACAAATTTAGTTTCCAACAAAATTTATCATTTTTGTGTAATTTCTCTAAAAAAAATAAGAATGGAAAAGTGGTAAAAAAATCTCAAAACCAAATAAAATTTGCTTGAATAAGGAAATCGGATTTTACAAACACAATTTCAACTCTCCATTTTCTTATAATACAAAAGTCTTGTGTTTATGATACATAAGTTTGTTTTATATAATTTTTTTTATTCTCAAATTGTGTTTATTTCTATCATATATTAAATTAAGGATTAAATATGTTTTTTAGTGTCTAAATTTTGACGTTGAAGATGAAATTTGTTTCTATTAAAAAATTTAATATATTTTGGTCTCTAAATCTTAAAAGTAACAGATATAGTCATTTTAATTTAATTATGTTAAATTTTTTTGACGTGTTCATTCATGTTAAAAAACTTAATGTAATTGGATTAAAAAAATTATATTCATTCTTCTTTAAAGTTTGACGGTTAAAATGTATCAAAATTCATATTCAAACAAATACTAATTTTACAAATTCAAAGACTAAAAACAAATTTAATCACAAAAAAAAAGTGGCAAACCTTATAAACACAACCACTAAATGATTTCTACAGTTTTAATCTCTATGAAGATGACCAATAGATCAAAGTGAGACACAAACCAATAATGCTATTACTTCCTTTTGATATATATCGGCATATTTGGCATTTGAAAGCGTTAGGTAAACTAGTAACAATCAGTTAAGTTTTATGATTATTTTAAAATCAATATTAGTTCTTATACATTTTACAATTATTGATTATAAATTTATTTAAAATTATTTTCATTGGATTAGATACGAATAAGACAGTGTCAAATTTAATTTTTAACTTAAAAGATTAATTAAATAAAAATGCATTTTAAAATACAAAACATAAGAAACAAGAAATGGACAGAATTGATGAGGTAGTGTAAAAGTGACATGTGTTGTTAGTTAGGAAAGGTCAAGGAATCATAGTAGAAGAGATAGAGGACAAGTGCTGAGGTCTACAAAAGAATCAACAATTGAAAATTATCACACGTCAAAATATTTCGACTTTTCAAAGATTAGGCAATGCCAAATATGAACAAGGAGCATAGTGGACTAAATTTTAAGTGCATTGAAAAAATATCTCATATATTAAGAAAATTAATTAACTGTATTAAGAATTTACAAGTTTTTTTTTTTAATTGTGCTTTTCATGAAAAGAATGCATTATTATGATGGTATAGTAAAAAATTAAAAATTAATTAAAGTTCAAATATTTTAGAAATAAAAATGGTTAAAAATGTGATTTTTGTTTTACTTATTAGGAAGGTACACTTGGGGGAAATATACACCTAGTGAGGAAAGTTTGTGGGTGGGTCTTCATTTGTTAAAATACTTAAGAATTTATTTTATAGAGTAAAGGAAGGTACACTCGGGGAATCTCCTAGTGAAGGAAGTTTCTGAGCGAGTTCATTTCTTATTTATTAAAATACTTTCTTGTTGGGTGAGATAACATCCTTATCTATTATGACTTTTTTTTTCTTATATAAAAATGTAATATTTTTCTATTAAATTTGTAGTGTATCACGCTTTAAATAAAAAAAAAAAAAAAAAAAAGACATGTTCTAACATTTCGTCCTGAAAACAAAAAATTTTAACATTTTCAACCATATGTTAAAAATGTCACAAATGAGTTTTCGATATTTGATTTCTAGAAATTCCACTTACACACTACTTTTAATACGTAATTTTAAAAGTAAAGCATTAAATAAAAAAGCCCTCTTGTGCCTTCACTCTCAAAGGACCCTTTTGCCGTAATGGGAAATTACTTAAATTTTTTAGTTCAGAAAGGTGTGATCATAATCCAAAATACTTAAATATAAAAACACTATATATAAACTTTTAGGTCTATGAAGCTTTTATAAATTTGAGTATTTTTAATTAAGTTTAAAAAATTGTTTATTTTGAATATTTAAAATCTTTATATCTTTTAATTAAATTTTTATTATTATTCTTTTTGTAATTTAGTAGAATTACTCATTATCTTATCTATTTATACTTATGTATTAAAAAAATATGAGATTTTAAAATTAATAAAAAATTATATTATAATTAATATAAAATGAGAAATAAATTTTATTATTTTTGTTAAAATTATGTTAAATGAGAATAGTAAAAGTCAGTATCATCTTACATTAATTACAATATTATTTTATAATAAAAAAGTTATATTTTTAAATAAATCCCATAAATTAATATATTTTTTAGACCGTGTTCTTATGTGAGTGATTATTGTGTAGAGATGATAGGAAGCAAACCTGAAGAATATTTGTGTTCTTTTTCTTAGATTTGAAAGCGTATCACATCGACGATTTGAGAGATTTGTGGTTGCATCTCATCCTTTTGACATGCAAATATTAGAGAGTGATTGAGCTGATTTTACAGTATTGCCCTCGTTATTGACGGTGCTGCGAAGTCAAGTCTTAACATTATGGATCCGCACCTCTTTTTGGAATCAGATCTATTTTTGTGGATAACCACATCTATTTTTGCAGTGCTTCAATTAAACCTATCAACTTTTTGTTGGATCCGGTTCCAACTCTCTCAAGCCTTCCTTTTAACCAGTTCTATTTTCTGTAGAATCTATTCCATTCCATTCACTTTTTTTTTTGTGTCATTCCAACTCTGTCAAGCCACGCATTCCAACTATGTTTTCAATTAATAAATATTTATAATATTTGTATTTATGATAGTAATATATGAAAAACTAATTACAACTTATATAAACATCATTTTATTATACTTTTTTAACACCAAGGATAATTAGGTCATTCTACATTTTCATCTATTAAATTTAATTTTTTTAGTCACATCAATCAAATCCTTTACAAAAATTACTCTAAAATTCACTCTATTATCACTCTCAAATCCATAAAAAAGAATAACATAAATATCACCTTCTAATCAACCCAAATCAATCATCTCCCTCTTTCTCAAATCATCACTCACATAAGAGCACACCCTTAATAAAGTTATCATTAGTTACAATCTCTTTTAATTATATTTTTAAAGATTTTATGATTTTTTAAAATAAAATTTAAATAAAATTATATATATATATATATATAACTTTAATTTAATCTAAGAAAATATAAATTGAATTTTAACTTAATAAAACTTAAATCAGTAGAATATCCGCACCCGACCTATTTATAAAGGGATATTAAAATATCCGCTACCCATGAGTAACAAATACCGGCGTGTGTCAATATCTGTTGCAGATTTTATCCGTGAATATGAGTATTTTTGTCATCCCTACAAATGATAGAGAATACCATTATCTGCTCATGGGTAGACATGTCAAAGTGAGCCAACCCGACTCACACAGGTTGACTCACCACGAGTCGGGTTGAAAATGAGTGAACCTAACCCGGCTCACTTTATGGTGAGTCAAAAATTTTGTAACCCGGCTCAACCCACTAGGAGTTGGTGGGTTAAGTGGGTTGGCTCACCAACCCACATAAAAAAATTATTTATGTATTTATTTTTAAGTATTCAAATATTTAAATAATTTTTCAAACAATCCATGAGATGACAATCACAATAAAATCAAGAACAAATGTTTTCATCATGCTCATCACCAATATATGATGAATTGTTTTCAAGAAAATGTCCATATAGTCCAAGAAAACATGACTAACATTACACATTTTTGTCATATTATTCAACAAAATATAAATAAAAAAAAACTACACATTTTTGTCATACAAATCTAGAAAAATTTGCTTATAAGACGGTTGTTTGACTAATTTACTATAAAGATTATAATTAAAGATGAAAGTATCCACATATATAACTTGACAATCAAATTGATTAAACATTCAAACTATTCAAATATTATTGAGCAACATTCTAACATTTAAAAATATGAAATTATGAACTTATATAGTTAGAAGTAGTAAATAATTATTAAAAAAATAAAAGAACATTGTAAAAAAATGTTGATGGGTTAAGTGGGTCAACCCACCCACCCTCAATCCAGCTCGAACCCGTTTAATCTGTGGATTAAGTGATTCGGGTTGAGTTCAATCCATTTTTAAAAAAGTTAAATTTTTCTCAACCCAACCCAACTTAAATCCGTGATAAAATTGATTGACTCACGGATTGAAACCAATTTTAACATCTCTACTCATGGGTGTCCTAGACACTTCCTATCCTGATAATCGATTACCATTGTGTAGCTGAACGGTCGAGAACCTTTGCACCCATTGGATTGTGTTCCTAACCGTTCATCTTGTTGTGGTGTCATGATGACCGGTAGTAGCCGATCTGTCTTATTGGACTGAAAAATCATCCAACTTCGTAAGTTGGGTAGATTACATTAAAAAAAAACCATAAACATGATTAAGAGACATTGGACTGATATTAAACATCTCTTAATCAAAGTCTATTGAAAAAAATTATAAATAAGAATAAAAAAAATATAGTTATTGGTACATTTAATACATATTTAAGTTTGAGTTAATCTGTTTAACTATTTGATTTTGAACTAACTTGAGCGTCCTATTATGTTTAATAGGTACACCATATTGGTCTTAGACGAATAAAGTACTTTAATTGGGAGGGAAGGTCACGTAAGAAAATAGATAAAATTTGCATGAGAACGCTTATTCGAAACAGTAATATTTTATTAAAAGGTGTCATAATATTATTTTTCATAATTATGGTATATTTAATTAAACGTTTTTATTATTTTACGAAATTTTAGGTACCATATTTTCCCTAACTTTCCCAAATTCACTGAAACATCATGGTTCAGTATCTTACATTTAAAATAAATAAGAACTCACAGAAAAGAAATTGAACACCTCCACTAATAGAATCATACTCTTCAAGCACCAAATACATCAAAATTTAATGAATTTTTCTTATTATTTTGTATTAGCACAATGGAACAATAATAACAAAAAATGGACCACCAATCCATCTCTTAATATCAATATTCTTCATAATAAAAATACAAGAAGCAAGAAGGCACATGTATAATGAAAAAACTGGTTTTATTACTCTTTGATCGTAATTTCATGATTCCTACATGATAGCAAAAGCAGACGTTATGATGCATGCTTATCTGCAAATTACAAGATGAGAGAATCCTAATGCAGATTGCTCAACTACAAGTTCAAGGCAGATGTCTTCTAGTTGTTGGAGGACTTTCCAATCGAATATAATCATACATAATTCCTTCAAATAGAGATTTGGCATTTGACTGTGTCAAGTAGATGGTGTTTTTTCCTTTTACCAATTGATTACTATCTACACCTACACTATACAACTCATACAATCCATGGATGCCGTGCCTCGCTATGGCATTGTCACTGCCAATTAACTCTTGTGATGAGAAGTATGGAGGGTTTGAATTCGGCTTGTTGATCCTAACCTGATCATTTATCTCAAAACATGTTATAAACGATACTCATATATATACAGCAGAAAAAAAAGATCAATCATGGAAAAAGTAAATTGTTGTACCTCCAATCTAGAATTAGTGGCAGCTGCCAAGGCCAATTGCAGTGTGTAGTTTCCTCCCTCTATGATATTCTCAAGCTGGAACTGAATCTGCCATGTGGTTGGAACGAATTTGCCCGGTTCTGTGCTCCTGCATGCATCAGTGTGTAATTTAGAGGAGAAAACTAAACTGATGATGACAATCATAAAAATTTCTGTATGTTAAACAAAATTTACCTGGTAACTTGAGCATAAAACCAATTCTTATGATAGTCAGAAACACCGACTGTAAAAATGAGATCTTCTTTTGGATACAAATCAGCGTAACGTCCCCACAAACCGTATTGCCTAAACCTGTCACAGTAGAAATACTTTGGTAAAAACTGAAAATAGAGTGTGCATATTAGTATATACAAGTTAAAATTTGTTGTTGGCAATGAGTTTTTGGCTTACCCATTTTTGTTATCGTTTAGGTACAATTTGTTCTCAAGATCTGGGTAAGGGTCTGGTACATGGAACTCTGCAGCTGACCTATCCGGGATCCCAATTTCCCATAAAGTAGGACCATTTCTTGGAGGATTGTATACAAGAGAACCCAAGTTGATGTTGCCTCCTACACCACATTTTATATACAAGTTATTATCTTAGGAACCAAGTTATAATTATTTTTGGTATTTACTAACATCTCAAAAGCGTAAATTACTATGTAACTTATACTGAAAACTAACTTTTTTTCATTAAGGCTACAAAAGTGAACTATATTCTAATGCCATGCCATGAATCAATTGCTCCAAAAGTTTAAATCTTTGGATAAAAGCATAACTATTTTTATATATTTTACCTGGTTTGATATCAACATTGACTTCATATTTATAATTTCCAATGAAACCAGGGACCCATGCATACAAGTTGTAACTCCCAGGTACAATATTTGTAATTGAGAAGCTTCCATCTTTGTCGGTTTGAGTCCAGAATTGATAACCCTTTGAATATCGGTCAAACACATTTTAGCTGAATGCTTCACTAGTCATTCAAAATTCAACATATTAAAACTCACTACCTTGCTTTCTATTTGCCATGATCCTGCATCTCCAGGTAAAGCTAGACCAATGTAAGAACTTTCAGCTGGTTGAGCCATTCCCCTGATGAATTATATAAAGCAATTACCTATATAATTTGATCCTATGAAAACAAAGAATAAAATGAAGATAAATAAGGGATTGGCACATACCCATCATTAACTTGAAGCTTTCCTGACACCTTTCCCCGTTGTTGGGGTGGAAAGAAATCTTTTGATCCAATGAAATCATAAGGCCATTTTTTTTCTTCATTGGATAACTAATTTACCAAAGAACAACAATATATCGTGTCATAATATAATACTTCACTCTAATAATGTGCAATGAATAATCGTATGTGAGTGTTAAAGGTAAGAATAAGTACCTGTGTTACAGCATCTGACCACAGAGACTTAAACTGAGTTTTGGTTGGCACAGAGTTAAGGTAAACAAAAATTGGCCCAAAAACCTTCGTGTAAGTCTCCCCTTCATCAAATGCAGTGATTGCCTTCTTGCCAGCATAATGAGTGCTGGTAAACATCTGCACACAGAAAAAATAAAAAACCTAGTAGAAGAAGAACAACAACGAAAACAGAACTAAAGAAGTATTAATCTGAATGAAAATATTCAAACATGTTTAACATAGTATTATAATTTTCTGTAACATGCTTAATACCAGTTATCTACTTAATATAAGAGAAAACTCGATAAGGAATTGTTGATGCATGGAGGGATTCGTTAGGTCTTACGGAAAGAGAAGTTGAGCCAACATGAGAAGTGAGTTCTTGTTTAACGGGCCCACCATTGCGGAACTCATTACTGGGAGTTATCAACCAGAAACCCACTGGTGCTGAATCATCCTCTGTAATCCACCCATGAACAGAGTTATCTTTGTTCTCTGCCGAGTATTGGTATTTATCATCAACCTACAACCCAACAAACACGCGTTCGATTCATACACATTATGAGCAACAAAAAGAAAAATAGAAAAATTCAATGTCAATTCAACCAGATGCATAACCAATCACCTCTCCTCGAATTTGTGGGTCAGCTGCATGGGTTAAGAGAACAGCTTCAGGATACGCCAGCGCCTGGCCCGTTTTTCTATCTTCTGCAGTTGGCATCTTCCTTTGCCTTGTATCAGATAAGGCCATATAGTGGAACCTGCATCATTGGTTTGGTTGGTAATAAGTTAACCTTTGTTTTTTACGAGTCAATGAAAATTACTAACGTTAATTTTTGCAAAATCAAAGGCAAATTATGTTTTTTAACTTGTCTGACGGTAACAGTTTTGTAGTTACCTGTCTTCGTCGAGTTTGTAAACAGTTCTAATTTGATAAACCGTGACTGCAGGTAATCCTGGTGGACGATTAAATATTGCGTATGTATAAAACCCAGAATCGCCTCTTCGCAATATATACCTGCACCAAAATACGTTTATGTCAGACAATGTTGAGAAGCTAATTCTGCATTTGATTCAAAGTGTTTGAAAAATTTAGGTTTAAAATCCACACCTTAAGTCTATGTTTATGGGGACACTTGAGCCTTTCATGGAAGCACTCCATGTTTTTAGAAAGGAAACCTCCACCACAGTATCACTTGCTTCAATGACTGAGAACTTTGTCCCACTGAATCTGCAGCACAGTATCAATCATTAATTTGTCTCTTGAATTGCAACAGAGCATAAAGCATGCATGCATGCATGCATGCTTTTACTCTATTATTGGTTTTGCTATCTAGTGACTGAGAACTAATGACACGAATGACTGAATTTAAATTCGATATTCTCTTTCACTATTAATATATCATTTCACTAAGCAGATACAACAATCTTTTCCAAAATAATACAAACAGTGTACCTCTCAAAGATCCCAGATTTTCCTCCCTCGTTCCAAACAACGTCAAAGTACCTATAAAAAAGAAAAGTAAGGTTATTTATATATGAAAAACTAGCCATGACTTAATGTGGATCAAATTAACCTTTTTTCCATGATATACTTTGTAAGAAAATGGAACATAACTTCAATGTAATTTATTTAGCGTGAATAAGTGTAAGATATGTACATACCCTCTATCAAATTGATGGTTTTTTTGATCAAGTATATTTTGAGTTCCGTCATAGTATAGTCCAATAATATAGCCTCCGGGATTTGACAAATTCAGGGAAACTATGCCGTTTTCAATCACTACCTGAAAATCATCTCAAGACTTTAAACTGTTAAACCTAAGTATTTGACAACAAAATCAAAACAATTAATGGTTATTTCTTTATTTATTTTTTTTCAATATCCTGAACGAATTCTATCATTAAAAAGAACATTTATCACCTGGTCTTCATTTTTATTCAGCTTGACAGCAGCAGCAGTAGTCCTCAAACCCTTTCTGCAAGTGGGAAAAGCAGTTAAAAATCAAGTCAAGTCATTTCAAAGTGCGACGTTTTCATTTGACGGTATTCAAAAATAAAAAAGGGAACATAAGGACAATACTTGAGACTGAACTGAAATATTTTCCATAATTTTTTTATTAGAAAAAGATAAAACACCGAGTAACTTAAAAAAAGAAAAATAGGTATAAAAAGGTTATATTAAATATTAAATATTCAATTTATATTCAATTTATAATTAAATATTATAATTTATAATTGAATTTAAAAAATAATTAATAATAATGTCAATTTTATAAATGAAATAGTTCTATTTTAACAAAATTTGAGACTAAATTAAACAAAAATAATGAATATAAAGACTGAATTGAACAAAAATAATAAATATGGGGATTAAATTAAACAAAAATAAATAATACAACCACAAACTTGTATGTGACATTAGTATTGACACGTGACACAATTGTGACTTGACACGTGGACAATTTTTTTGAAATTAAAAAATTAAAAAAACTAGGAACTGACACGTGACATGTACGTTAACTATTTAAACACCATTAGTGAAAATGACCAAATTGACCATAATTTGACGAAAATGTGGACCTAATTGAACACAAAATGAAAATAGTGACCAAATTGAATAAAAACAATAAAAATAGTACACGTGGCATTAGTATCGGGATATCGAATATAGAGACTAAATTGAACAAAAATAACTAATATCGAGATTAAATTGAACAAAAATAAATAATACAACCACAAACTGATATGTGACACTAGTATTGACACGTGGACAATTTTTTTGAAATTAAAAAATTTTAAAAAATTAAAAAAAATTAAAAAAAAACTAGAAACTGACATGTGGCATGTACGATTCAAAATATTTAACTATTTAAACACCATTAGTGAAAATGAGCAAATTGACCATAATTTGACGAAAATATGAACCTAATTGAACACAAAACAAAAATAGGGACCAAATTGAATAAAAACAACAAAAATAGGGACCAAATACATATTTAAGCCTATATAATAAACAATGTAAGAGATGCATATATAGTAATAATAATAATAATAATACAATTTAATATTTAGTACTACAAAACGGTTTGTTGTTTCTCCTTTCCCAGCTATATGTTGTGCTTAATTATAAATTGTAATTCATGAAGAACGTTTTTGGAAACCTAGCTATTGGAATTGGAAACAAAACAATATCGCTTTGATCACTTGATTTAAAAAGAAAACGAAGAGAAAGACAAATACAATATGTTTCTCGTCAGTTAAAACATCAAAAAGAGAGAAATGGGGGAAGAAGAACATTTGAACTCACCTCAAAATGTTTTCATTTTGCTTGCTTGAAAAATTGAGGTAGAGATATGATTTTTCAAATAGGAATAATAATTTCTTGCTTATCTTTGTTTTAAATATGGGACTTGCTGACTGGTGTCCTAAGGACATTAATTAAGGATAGTTAATACGTATTGAAATTTACAACAATTCATAGTTAATTGTAATATTAAATAAAATTTGACCTAATCATAATTAATACAATTTTATTTTATTTAAAAGACAAGAAAATTCATAAATATTGTACAGTTGTTATAATATTTTATTTAATGTTTACCAATAAAAGTTAAACAATAATTAAATAATAAAATAACTATATTATAATGTTATTAAAAATTAAAATATAATTAAACATAAAAAAGTTTAAATTAATAAAAAACCAATAAAAATAGTATTAAACATTCAAAAAATTTACAAAAAATAAAAATGAAAATATCAATTTGAGATTTAATTGAGTCTCCAAAATGGTTATTTTTATTCCTTAAATATATAAAAGGATAATTTTGTCTTTATAAACTCAGTTTAATGCTTTTTATATTATTTTAATTAATAAAATTAATTATTCTAATTTTCAATGTAAAAATGACAAAATCAATGCACATTTATTATTCATTAACCAGTGTCCTGAGGGCACTTGTTAACATTATCCTTTATTTTTTTATCTTCTTTACTCTTTGATAACTTCTTGTAGGAGAATGTTATCCCGTGCCCTAAAAACACTAATTAAAAAATAATAAATGTGCATTAATTTTATAATTTTTACATTAAAAATTGGAAAAATTAATTTTATTAATTAAAATAATATAAATGTATATAACTGATTTTATAAAAACAAAAATATCTTTTAAAATCTCTAAGCAATAAAAATAACCATTTTGGAAACTCTATTAAATCTTAAATTAATACTTTAATTTTTTATATTTTGTATATCTTTTATATGTTTAATACTATTTTTTTTGTTGGTTTTTTTGTTAATTTAAATTTTTTATGTTTAATAATATTTTAATTTTTAATAACATTAAAATATAGTTTTTATTATTTAATTATTTTTTACCTTCTCTAAATATTAAATAAAATATTATAATTATTGTATAATACTTATGGATATTATTGTCTTTTAAATAAAATAAAATAATATTAATTGTTTTTATGTAAGATTTCATTTAATATTACAATTAAATATGAATTTTTAAAAATTTTGATGTGTATTAATTATCTTTAATAAGTATTTAATAAGTATCTTTGAACATTAGTTTGCAATACCCAAAAATAAATAAACAATATAGTCTGTGCATATAATCAGCTCGAAGAAATGTTTTATAAATATCTCATATATATATATATATATATATATATATATATATATATATATATATATATATATATATATGTCTTGTAAGTTTTTCTTCCATGCTAAAATTTTTCCAAGTTAAATAGTTTTGATATTGTTAGTTTTTTTTTTTTTCAATTTATGTATACCATTGTTTTATATATTATTTATATAGAAAAAATTTTGATTTGGGTTTTGCTCCTCTGTATTATTTGTTAATTTTTATATCTTTTCAACAATTTTTGAATACCTTCGTGTGGATATAAATTTTTTATTGAGTAAAAATGAAATAAGAAAGAAAATTTATAATTTTATTATTTTTTAAAAAAATTTATTGGAAGTGAATTAGATGTCTTATGTGGTGGACTTGCGTATCATTTGTATTGTGTTCGTCCCCGTAAACTTTTCTCGAAAGCTTTTTTTGTTCTTATGATTTTTTTATTATTGAGTCACAAAGAGATAAGCATAGAGCAAAAACATTGGTAACTATAATGGGGAAAAAGTAGAGTAAGGAAGAACCTAAACGAGACACTCTGAGAAGTGGCAGAGCAGGCACCAAAAAAGATTAAGCTGAGAAGCAAAGCCATTCTAAACCACCATTGGAAGGGAACTTGCTTCCTTATATTAGTTTCCACCATCATCTCTTACCGTTATGAACCTGCAAGTAACTTCAAGCTTCATTTCTGGTTATAAAAGATCACAACAATATTTCAAAGAATACTAAAATGAGTTTTAGCAACATGCCAAACTAACTTATAACGACAAAAGAAAAAAGATAAAGCTAATATTCAAATTCTGAAGAACACACAGAAACCTTGACTTTCACCGTTTTTTTTTCTTCAAAAACCGATAATAGAGTTGCAGAAAACCATATACGTACAGGAGGTGAAAAAATTTTGATGATAGATATTTTTCTTTGTAATTGTTTTTCTATAATAAATCTCTTTCGGAACCTTAAATATGCAACTTCAAACAACGTGTGGGAAGTGAATTACCTTATCTATGTAAATACAAAGTCAAATTTTCCTTTTAGGGTGGTGATAGACAAACATCTCTTATTTTAATAAACATTAATTCTACATTAATTATATCATATTTTTATTTTAAAATATAAATTTACTTGACAAGAGTCAACTACAAAATTTAAAAGTATTACTTTTCTCATATAGAAATTTAATTGAGAGGTCCACGTGAACTTTTTAGGAAAAATTTAACCTTCTCTATTTCTATAACACAAAAGTTGTTACTTTACAATATTACTTCGTGTTATATAATTTTCTTTTTTATATTCTGAAGTTGTGTTTATGTCTACCATATATTAAATTATAATGTCATAAACTCAACCACAGAATGATTCCTATTTTCTGAATTACATTTATGACCATGTGTATAAAGGAGGTTTGTATTACTCTTTAGGAAGATGACCAATAGATCAAAGTGTGAACAACTAATAATATTGCTATTATTTCCTTTTCCATGTATATTGCCATATTTGGCATTTGAAAGCGTTACTTTTTATACATTTTACAATTATTGATTATAATTGTAAGAAGTGTATTTTGACTTCTTTTTTTCAAAAAGTAGGCAATGCCAAGTGAAATGCACTTAATAATATTTTTTCTTAATAATGAACTTAATCTTTTTTTCTTAATAATGCACTTAAAGTTTTCATTATTAAGTACATTAAGAAAAAATATTAAATGTATTAAGAAAATTAATTATTATTAAAAATTTATTAATATCTTAATGTTTTCTAAATGGTGCTTTTAATGAAGACAACACATTACTATGATAGTGTAATTAATAAAAATTTAAACACTAATTAAATTTAAAATATTTTTAGAATAAAAATCATTAAAAAGGTGACTTTTCTTTTACTAGGTACACTTACTTTGTGTTTGGATGAAGCATTTCGACAATGCTGAGAATTTGAAATGCCTTGTATTTGAATTGCTTGCAATTAAATTCCCTTCATTTTCTAAATAACTTGTTTGGATAAATAAATTAAAATACCTTACATTTCAATTTCTTGTTTGAATAAAATAATTGAATTTCTTGTGAGATAAAATTTCATTTTTATAATATTTATTTTAGGCTTAATTATGTTTTGAGTTCATGATAAATTTGAAAACGGGTCGGTCAGGCTTGTCAAGTCAACAGGTCGATCGAGTCGTTGGGCCTGCCCGACACGTTTGCGTCGTCTGGCCCGCCAAACCCATGTGGGTCGCCAGGCTCGCCCGTCTTGCTTGGGCCATCCGCTGACCTGTCATGGTTGTCAGGTTTGTCGGGTCTGTTTGGGATTGAATCTAGAGTGTGAGGTTGAGTGAGAAAATTTTCAAATTCTACCTTTTTTTAAGGCATTTGAATTTCTTCTAATTTAGTTTATTGAAATACTTCAAAAAAATACATGCATTTTAATTGTTTTTTAATTTCTCTATCCAAACAAAGCATTTCATTGCAAAGAATTTCAAATTCTTTAAATAAATGAATTACTCTCTTAAATTGTCTTATCCAAACACATCATAATGTGAGGGAATACATTTGTGGGTGGGTGGGTCTTCATTTGGTAAAATATTTCTTAAAAAATTGTTATAGACTAAAGGAAGGTTCATTCGTGGGGAAATACATTCCTTGTGAGAGAAGTTTCGGTGTGGGTTCATTTGTTAAAACACTTTTTTTATTGGATGAGATAACATTGTCTATTATTTTTTTTCTTTATAGAAAACATTTTTGTATAAATTAATAATGTATTATGCTTTAAGAAAAAACCCATGTCGTAACAGTGGTCCAGACAAAAAAATTGTAATATTTTCAACCATGTTGAGAAAATGTTAAAAATATCAGTAATGATTTTTCGAAATCAAATTTTACTTTCAGAAATTCCATGTAGATAGGTATCATTTATTTGTAATCATAATTTTAAAAGCAAAGCATTTTAATAAAAAGCCCTCTTGTGTCTTCACTCTCAAAGGACCCTTTTGCCGTCAACTGAAATTACTAGAATTTTAAATTCAGATGGAAGGTGTGAAATATGATATGGACATAGTGTAAAATATTTACCTATAAAAACATAACATGTAATTTTTTAGATTTTATAAAGTTATAATTCTTTTTTTTTTAATTTGAATATTTTTAATCAGATTTTAATAAAAAAATTATATTTTATAATTAAGTTTTTATTTTTTTTTTCATAATGAGATGAAGTAATAATGTTTTTATTCGGTCAAGAGATAACAAAAATATTTGTATTTGCAGATAAAATTCGCGACAGATAGTTAGTATTTACGAGTATTTATTATTTGTGAAAAACAGATATTTTAATACTCGTTTATAAACAGGTTGAGTGCAGATATTATATTACTCGAACTCATTTAAGAATATTATATTTTATTAAGCTAAATTTAATTAAAATTATATTTAAAAATTTTATATAACATATATCTTTTTTAAATACTTAGAGATATATAAATATTCATTCGTAGCTATAAGTTTTAAAAGATTTAACATATATTTTTTAAATAAGTATTCAATGAATAAACTAATGAGTAATATTGTAATTTTTTTTTTCTTTTGTAAGTTGGATAACAAACAAACACTATTGGTGATCGTCGTGACCCATTGTTATCCTTTCTATGTATACGTGTATAAAAAATTATGAAATTTTGGAGTTAATATAAAATAATGTTATAATTAATATAAAACGATAAAATAGTTTCTGTTATATTTTACATTATTTATAATATCGGTTTATATTATATTAATAAAAAAATCTCACATTTTTAATATTTGAAGACAAATAAGCTACATTATATTATAAAATAAAATAACAATCACATCATTTAATTAAACAAAAAATTAATTGATAATCATTTAATTAAAAATATTAAAAAAAATTAGACGTAAATTTAAAAAAAAAAATCAATTAAAAATATTTAAATTTATTTAAAATTTAAAAGCTAATTAATCTTAATCTTTACCTCTAATAAGAAAGGAAAAATTGGAGAAAAATAAGTAGACAGTAAAAGAGAACTGAGTAGATAATGCGTACCTGATCTGTATATATTATCCTCTTTTTTGTATTATCTTCTTGTCAATGACCTTTAGCAATAAGACAGTGGTGGCACTAAAATCAGGAAAGAAAATTATTATAATTCCCCACAATTACGAAAATAAAATAAAGTTACAAAGTTATAATTTTTTTCATTATTTGTTTTCTAATAACTTATATTAAAAACTTTAATGTACTGTATACGTACCTGCATGATTATTTCAATTATGTTGATTTCTTGAATTTTTAGATTCATATATAAATATTTTGTAAAAGGATGGGAGCACGGTAATTTTTATTAATAATAATTTTGCTGATTAAAAGGATTTTGAGCATTTAAAAGCTTTTTCATGCATGCAATACATTGTCATATTAACAATTTAAGTAAAGCAACTAGATACAAAAGAAAAAATATACTATAAAAAGGTTGAAATTTATTCTATAAAATTTGAGGAGGCTTTGTAAATATATAGATCTTAAATGAGTTAAAAGACACAAAAAACTGTACTACAAGATTTTTTTTTATTAGCAATTTATATGTACGTATTTAAAATAAAACAGTGAAACATTTGGATGTTTTAACCCTTATAAAGAAAGAAGAAAAATAGAACAAAAATGGTAGACGTAATCAAGAAAATGAGATAGAATAAAAATAGGTTGAAAACATTCTGTACAATATATTTTTATATATATATAAAAAAAATATCTCTCAATTGTATGTGTATGTGTGCATATATTCTCATCTAAATATTATGAAAAATAAAAGAAAAAGAAGCAGATATCATATTAGAAAATGATATGAACCTGTGACTATCAGGATTTACAGAGAAGGGCAGAAAGAAGTTGATGTGCTTTTCTTAAAACAATGAGAGCTGCATGTGTATATATATAGCCTTTATTCAACCTATACTAATTATTAAAATCATACTGGTACTAAATAATTTAGTAAATTCATTCTTTAAAATTAATCACAGTTTATTAACTTTACTTTAACTTAATTGAATTCAGAAAAAAACTATTACACATAAAATTCAAATTATCATTTAATTATTCATATCAACCTCTCCTGTGAATTAAAAACAATTTTTAATTAATTGAGTTGCATAAGGAAAGCGTTTTGTACAACTATTATATATTAATAAATTAGGTTTGGTATATTTTGTTCTAAAACAAGTTACTTGATAAATTATGGTTGTGATATTTATCATTCTACATAAGGAGTACTATATTTGTTACTCTTAATTAATTGGAGAAAACTAAAAGTCATTAATTAATTTATTTAATATTAGTATTTAGTATATTCAGTTAATGATAAATACATATATATTTATTAATAATAATATTATCCCTTATTAACTCTATGGCTTCTTAAATTTTATAATTTAAATTGTGATTTAATTAGTAATTTGTTATTTATAATTAAATTTTGTTATTCATTTGAATTTTTATATTTTTTATTCAAGTCACTATTTAAAAAAATAATTAATGTGGCTCCCTATATTAAATTGAAGTTAACATCAGTTTTAATATGTCACAAGTTAAAATTTAGGTTACTTTTTTCATCTTGAAACACTTTTAATTTTTTTTTCTATTTATTTATTTTTATCTTCTATCCAACCTTCTCCACCTCCTTTCAACTCCCTCCATACAATCCTTACAAGTTGTTTAATTTAACTTTGCATTTGAAAAGTGGTGCAAAGTAGTGTGAGGTGGATGGTGATAAGAAATGGAGGGAGATAAAAGAAAAAAAAAACAAAGAATTTCAAAATAAAAAATAATATATATTTTGATACATAACATTTTTCAAGTCAATTTGATGAAAGGATCTCATTGAATTAAAAAATAATAATAATAAAGACGCATTTAAATAAAAGGTTTAATCATGTTTTTAGTCCTTATTTTCGTAGCGAAATCTCAATTTAGTCCCTCTATTTTTTTTTCATCTCAATTTGGTTCATGTTTTGATAAATTTGATCTCAATATAGTCCTTTTCATTAGTGATACAGTAACAACATTAAATGGGGTGTCACGTGTCAGTTCCTCGATTTTTTGAATTTTCTTTTATTTATTATTATTTTTTTAAAAAAATTGCCATGTGTCAAGTGGTCGTCATGCTACGTGGCAGTGACATAGTGATGTGGCAGTGATAATGCCAGGTGTTATTTTCTCAGTCTTAATTTGGTCCCTGTATGCTAATTTTTGTTTCAATTTAGTCCCTATATTTGTAAAAGTAGTGCAATTTTGTCCCTCTCCAAATTGAAACAAAAATTAATTTTTATATAAATGTTATACAAATATTTTTCTTAAATTTGATATTTTTATTCAAATTGATATTTTTATTATATATTTTTAACATAGCTAAGTTTATTTAAATTTGTGTTTCACATTCAACTTTACTTAAAATTGTTTTCAAATTTTAAATTTATATGTTTTTTATTGTTACATGAACTAGTTAATTTATGAATTTTTTTTTCTGTTAACATTATTTTCTATTAACAACTTTAAAATAATTTAAAATAAAGTTCAATGTAAAATATTAATTAAATGAACTTAATTTTGTTAAAAATATTTACTCGAAATATCAATTTTGATAGAAATATTTGTGTACATTTATATAAAAATTAAATTTGATTTCAATTTGGAGTGGGACAAAATTTCTCAATCTTTACAAAATTTGAGACTGAATTGAGACAAATATTAAAATAAATGTACCAAATTGAGAAATTGGAAATAACATAAGTGACACGTGTCATTGTCACTGCCACGTGGCACAATGACAGCTTGACACGTGGCAATTTTTTTTTTTTTTTATTTAAAAAAAATAAAAAAAAATTCAAAAAAAAAATTCAAAAAATCGAGAAACTGACACGTGGTACGATCAAATTTCCCAAAACAAGAACCAAATTGAGATGAAAAAAATAAAGGGAGCAAATTGAGATTTCGCTACGAAAATAGGAACCAAAAGCATGATTAAACCAAAATAAAAACATATATTAAGATCAAAACAAATAAAATACCTAAACATTACTATAAATTAAACCTTAAATTTTCAAATAACTTCTTTTAGTTTGGTTTAATATACATAATTAAATATGAATGTGCTTTTAACTTCTTAGTAATAAATACTATTAATCATCATTATTTCTTAAATGAATATCTTCTTAAATAACTTTTGACTTAAATAACTTTGTGTATAAATTATTTTCATAAATTAAAATTAAAATTATAAATATTAATTTCATTTATAAAAGAAAAAATAAAAAAAATACAAAATAAAATTATTTTCATAAAATAAAATAAACTTGTGTATAAATTAATTTGTAAATGCTTCCTCAAATAAGTTCTTTAACTTTAAGTTCTTATTTCAAATTTTATCTGAATTAATTTTTATAAAAAATATTTCGCTTTTACATTTTCTATAATTTATAGAAAAAAAAACTCAAAAATCCATTCTAAATTTTTTTAATCGTCTCTTGTCATATTATTATGAATTTGGTCAAACAAAATTATAAGTTACGTAAAATTTTGTCAAATTTATAATTTAGTCAAATAAGTTTAACAAAATTTAGCCAAGTTAACTAGTTTTTTTTATCATATTATAAATTTAGTCAAATAAAACATTATACTGTTTCACCGTTTTTTATATATAAAAACTTTATTTCGCTCCTTTATTAAATATAGATTTTTTAATTACTTTAAAAATTTGTATTTTAGTTTTTCTCTCTCTTTCTTATCAATTACTTACTTTATGGGAGTTTGACTTTTTTAACTTAACCTATGCTATTTGCATAAATTAATTTTATATTTTTAATATATATTGATATGTTCATTTATGTTTTAATTTTCAATTACTGTTAATAATAAAGCGTTTTTTGTCTCTTGAGAATCTCTTGTAAACCTTTTGTGTCATTAACTTTTTAATACTTTTTCTTCTTTTATTAATTTTAATTTTTCAGTCAAAATTATATTTTAATTTTTCTACTACTTTTTTTATCTCGTTAATGTTTTTAATAATATTTTACTTTTGTTATTTATTTTATTAGTCAAGCAAACTTAATCTTTAACTCTTTTAAAATCTATTAAACCTTTTTGAATCGCATTCATTTTTTATTTGTGTTATTATTTTAAGGGTTAAATATGTTTTTGGTCTTTCAAGTTTCAGCGAAATTTGGAATTAGTCCCTCATCAAAACTTTTGACCAATTTAGTCTTTCATCTTTCAAAATGTGTGAATTTAGTCCTTTTAACCAAATTTTGTTAAGTTTATCTGACGTTTCAAGCGCATTTCATGATAGTATTTAAATTATTTACACTGTTTGACACATTTTTGTTTCAATGTTAACTTAAATACTATCATGAAATGCGCTTGAAACATTAAATAAACTTAACAAAATTTGGTTAAAAGGACTAAATTAACACATTTTGAAAGATGAAGGACTAAATTGGTATAAAGTTTTGATGAGGGACTAATTCCAAAATTCACTGACACTTAAGGGACCAAAAACATATTTAACCCTTATTTTAATCAAATTAATTTTTAATTGATTTAAAAATTTATTAAAAAAATTAATTATATCCTATTCTTTCAATTTATTATTTGAAGTGATAAAAAATATAAATTTATTTTTGAATTCGTAAACAAGTTAAATTAACTTTTAATATTATATTTATGCATTTCTAATGATAAAGAATTAAATTGGTCAAGATTTTCAAGAAGTACTAATTGCAATTTTCATTAAAAGTTAAAGAATAAAAAACATATGTAACACTATTATATATATATATATATATATATATATTTGAATTATGTATCTTTTGCTATTATTTATATTGATAGATATATCATATATTTGATTATTTGATTATTGTTATTATTATCAAATATTCTGTTTTATTAGGTTTTACTTTTTCCTTCATATGATGGGACATTTTACTTTATATATTGGGCAATGATATTTTGACTATTAAATTTTGACAACTTTCTCTTACCTTACAACATGATGTGTCATTTTATAAGTGATTTTTAAATATTGAGAATGAGAAAAAGAAAAAAATATAAAATCACTTAGAAGATGACACATAAGATTGTAAGAGAAAATTGTCAAAATTTAGTAGTCAAACATTCATTTCCCTTATATAATAAATCAGGTTCTAATAAATCAGTAAACAAGCTATCATTGAGTTGTTTTCATTAAATACTTTTTTTTTAACATTTGTCTTTCTCATCGTTTATACATATCTAACAACTTATGTGATTGATATGAAATATTATGATAGATTTATATGTGATTAAATAGAATATAATGATATTATTGATTGTTATGAAAAGTCACAATAAAATTAAAATAAAAATTTACCGTAAGATATCGATAGACATTAGTTAATAAAACGATTAGGTTTTGTCTTTAGTTATAATTTTTTTTTCGAATTAACTACAAAAATAAAAAAGATAAACTAGGAAAAAAAATAATAGAAAGATTAGATTTTGTCTTTGGCCATATAGATTTTTTACCATTAATCATAAAAAAAAAGGAGATAGATTATAAGAAGAATGTTCAGTTGAAGAAGAGAGAGATCGAAGAACGTATCTTGAATCTCATGAAATTATGAGTTCTATTGTGCATGCCTTCGTACAAATTGTAGGATGAGACAGGTCCTATATGGTAGTGTAAGTATATACTTTTAAATCCAACAAAAAATCTTGAACAATAATTTTAGAATGTGAAAATAATATATTTAAATTACATAATTTTAATATTAACTTTAAATAAAGTTTCTAAAGTTGATTATCTGCTTATCACAATAAATAAACAAATAATAAAATAAGAGTCTCTCTGTTCACTAATACCACTCCCACTCTGTCTTCAAATAAAAAATTTAAAAAATAATGAATTTGGCTACAGGGTTGGAGACTCTTCCTACTCCCTCCTTTATAAACTCCGCCATTTTCTATGCACAAGGTTCAGTAGCCGTTGGAGGACTTTCTAAGCGAATATAATCATACATAACTCCCATGAAAGGACCTTCTGCAAATGACTGTGTCAAATAGATGATGTTCTCTCCTTTTACCAATTGATCACTATCTACACCTACACTATACAAACTATACAATCCATGGATTCCGTGCCTTGCTATGGCATTGTCATTGCCAATTAGCTTTGTTGAGAAGTGAGGACGCTCTGCATTCGGGTCGTTGAACCTAACCTGATCACTCATCTCAAAAAATGTTAGCCACATGTTATCCGGACACGGACACGGGTATCACAGACGGATACGGACACAGGTATCACGGACATAAATACGGAGATACGACTAAATCGAAAAAAATAGAACATGTGACACGTTATGTATATACATGTTAAGTTTGAAACTGTCAAATAACACATTGTCAACTAACACAAAAATAAATCCAATCTTTCTATCTAATATCCAATCGGCGAAAAGTAGTAACAGAATAAGATTTGTTCCTTAGTTTAATCGTCAAAATAATGTCAAAAGATAAAAAAATATCTTTTAAATTGAACATAATATGTTTTTCAAGTATTGTATGGTGTTGGGTGTTCGATACATGTCGTACACGAGACACTTCGAAGCATCATATAGCATAAAAAAATAAACAAAACATCAATCATGGAAGAAATGAATTGGTGTGAGTGATACCTTCAATTTAGATATAGTAGCGGCTGCAATGGCCAGTTGTAGTGTGTAGTTTCCTCCCTTTATGATATTTTGAAGCTGGAATCGAATCTGCCATGTGGTTGGCATGTATGTTTTTTCTTCTGTCCTCCTGCATACATCAGTTTTTTCTTCTGTGTTCCTGCATACATTAGAGTAACTTAGAGGAGAAAATTCATAATGACAGCTACAGAAAGTTCTACAAGTTAAACAAAATTTACCTGGTAACATGAGCAAAAAACCAATCCTTATGATAGTCTGAAACACCGACGGTGTAAATGAGATCGTTTTTTGGATATAACTCACTGTAACGTGCCCACAAGCCATATTGCCTAAACCTGCCACAGTACAAAATAGTTTGAAAAACTGAAAAAGAAATTGCAGATAGTAGAATAGTTAACATTGTTGATAATTGGTTTTGGTTAACTTGTCTGGGCCATTGCTGGGGTATAGTTTGTTCCTGAAACCAGGGTCAGGGTCTGGTACATAGAATTCTGCAGCTGAGCGATCAGGGATCCCAATTTCCCATAGAGTTGGACCATTTCTTGGAGGATAATAAACAAGTGAGTCCAAGTTGATGTTTCCCCCTACAGGTACATTACACAATATTATCATTGTCTAAAACATCAAGTTATAAGGGTTAATGTTTTGTATTTCTTCAAAAAGATAACAAGCATACTTTACCTGGTTTGATGGAAATCTTAGCTGGATATATATAATCTCCAATAAAGCCATGAACCCATGCATACAATTTGTAATCTCCAGGTACAACATTTTCAATTAAGAAATGTCCATTTATATCAGTTTGAGTCCAGAATTGATAACCCTGTGAATTGCATATAACTCAAACTTTCTTTTTTTCAATCAATGCGTAGACCTTAAAGTTGAAGGAATAAAGGTTCATTGGTTCAAACTCATATTGTACCTTACATTCCTTCTGCCATGATCCTGCATTTCCAGGCAAAGTTAGTCCAACGTAAGCATTTTTAGCAGGTTGAGCTTTTCTTGTTCTGTAAAGCAAGATTTTCTTTGTAAGATATTATATATGTCAGCAAAGAATTTAAATGCATCTATGTAAGGCGTTGGCTTATACCGATCTTGGACTTGTAGTGTTCCTGACACTTTTCCCCGTTGATTGGGTGGAATGAAATCTTTCGATCCAACGAAATCATAAGGCCATCTTCTCACTTCTTCGGATAACTGATTGATCAAAGAACAATCATATAGTGTTGTAAATTAATCACTGCACCTGAATCATGTTTATTAAGCAAACACAGGGGAATGTTGTTAAGGGTAATGATATATGCACCTGTTTTACAGCATCTGACCACAGAGACTGAAACCGAGCTTTGTTCGGAGAAGAGTTAAGATAAACAAAAATGGGGCCAAAAACTTTTTTATAAGTCTCCCCTTCACCAAAATTCATGGTTACATCTTTGCCACCGTAGTGAGTGCTTGTGAACATCTAAACATGGAAACAAAATAGCAATAATAAACAGATAAACAGAACAGAAAAGCTATAACATTCTGCAACAATATGCTGGTGTGAAAAACCAGAAACAAAATTAAAAAACCCTAAGATGGTAACAGATTCAAAGAGTTGAAGATTGTGAAAATATGTAAAGTGGAAGAACTTACGGAAAGAGTTGTTGGACCAACATGAGAGGTTAACTCTTGCTTGATAGGGCCAGCACTGCGGAACTCATTACTCGGAGTTATCACCCAAAAACCTTCTGCTGCTGCTGCTATATCATCCTTGGCAATCCAACCATGCACACCGCTATCTTTGTTTTCACTCGAATATTGGTATTTGTCATCCACCTATTCCCAATAAAACACCATTGTTTTTCATAAAAACTAATTTTAGTTTATTTATTTTTTCTTTGTTATAAATTTTTTTGAAGAAACTCAGCCAAATCTCAGGTTAATTATATCAGAATTACCTCTCCCTTAAATTGTGAGTCAGATGGATGATTTAAGAGAACAGCTTCAGGATATTCCAAGGGTGTACCCAGTTCTCTGTCGCTCTGAGAAGGCATGTTCCTTTGTCTAGTATCGGATATGGCGAGGTAATGAAACCTAGATCATTGGTTGCATATTAGTTAAGCTCACGTTTCGTTTAGTTTTTTTTTCTCTCAGATCTATTAACATTTTTTTCAATCACCTGGCTTTGTTGAGTTTGAAAACAATCCTAGCTTGATAAACCTCCGCCGCAGGTAATCCTGGTGTTCTTTCAAATATTACGTATGAATAAAAACCAGAATCGCCTCTTCGCAATATATACCTACACGAAAATATATTTATAAAGAAAAAAAATGTTAGTGGGATACCTCTGCAATTGTATTCAAACTCACGAATGATTAAGGTTTTCGGAATACACCTGTGGTCTATATTTATGGGGACACTTGAGCCTTTCATGGAAGCTGTCCATGTTCTTGAAAATGAGACCTCCACTATGTTCTCGTTTGCTACGATGACTGAGAAATTTGTCCCAACAACTCTGCAGAACAGTTTCAATCGTAAGTCTGTTTTTTCAATATCACTTGATGCAAAAATGAATGCATCGTTTTACTACTGGTGTTCTTCCCGTAGACGAAAAAGAAAAGGTAAATTAAAAGTAAAAAAAAAAATGTAGTAAAAACAGACAGCAGTAGAAAGAAAATTCGAATAAAGAGGAAATAAGAAAAAAAATGAGAGTAAGTTAAAATAATTCAAACATATGTACCTCTGATACTTCCCAGCTTTTCCCTTTTCGTTCCAAACGACGTCCAGGTATCTATAAGCCAAGGCCAGATTTTTGCAGATAAAATTTTCATTACTTGATTACTGTTATGAAGAAAATATTCGTATTCGATGTAATAATTTATTAAGCAGGTGATAGGAATATATATACACACCCTCTATCATTTTCTTTATTTTTAGACTCAAGTAGATTGGTAATTCCAGTATATATTCCAATGATGTGCCCTTTGGGTTTTGACAAGTTGAAAGAAACGATGCCGTTGCCAATCACCACCTGAAAATTAAGGAGTATAGGATGAACAAAATGGCTTCAACTAAAATACAATTCACTTGAACCACAAGCTGAATTGTACAATAATTGAAGCAAAACAAACAGTACTATTCTCATGTTACTTTTTTAAAGAGGGATACGAGAGAAGAACAAACACTAATGAAACACGAGTCCAATCATATAAAGTAGTGACACCATTTTTTATCCAAAATAAAAAACAATAGATTTATTAGTTTTTATCATTATATAGTATTCTACTTTCTCATTTCTAACCAATGTGAGACTTAGACTCACACTTGAATTTCTAACCTCCGAATCTAACAACATATTTTAAATTGATTGAATCAAACTACAGAGTAAGTTGCCTTGAATTGTATTAAACTGTTTATTTTTCAGTATCTGAACGAATTTTACGATTTAAAGAATAAAATAATGTATCACCTGGTGAGGATTTTCGGTATTCAGCTTCACCGGAGGACGTGAAGGCCTCGCTGCTAGGTTGTTGAAGACGGTTGAAGGTCTTTGCAAGTGGAAGCAAAGAGTTGAAAATAAAATAACACAAGGTCAACGAATGTCAATTAAATCAAAAAAATAAATATGATACTACAGCTAGAGAGTGAACTTACATATAGTTGCCAATATTTCTACAGTTGTTTTATCAAAATTTAAAATAAAATGAGTGACGTATAGTCTCATTACATTACTAAACCATATACCATCCACGTTGTCGTTTATAAGCAGCAAAAAATTAATTCACATATCTTATAAAATAAAAAGCAGTTAAAATATTTATACATATAAAACAATTATAAAACAGAGTTCTAATATTATACATTTAAATTCATACAATATTATCGAGGATGTTACAATATTGGACAGTGGCAACTTGAAGTTCACGGTGGAATTTTGAGAGTATGATTATGGCAATTAATGTGAAGATCATACACCCGTTAACTGGAAAAACAGTTTACCGAAAAAAAGAAAGAAAAACAGAAAAGCAATTTAAAGATGAAAAATATTTTTTTAACAACTAAATTTTAACAATTTTTTCTTATAATTTTAGATCTCATTATCTATATAATTTTTTTTTTTAATATTTCAAAATTACTTCAAAAATTATTGTCTCTATGTTGTAAAATAAAATTGATAGTCATTATTCTTTAAAGATATGGAAACCTAAGTAAGACTCACTCAGAAGAGGCAGTGAGCAAGAGTAAACTGAGGTGGAGAACCAGTTTAAAGCAGCAGTAGGTGGAAAATTGTTTCCTCACATGATATGTCACCTTCATCTTTTACTATGATCAACCTGCAATTATCTTATAACAAATTAATCATGGATACAATGTATTTTTTTAACAGGTTGAATTGTAAATAGGTTATGATATATGTTCTTAATAGTAGATAAAGATGGATGTTGATGGATCATACACTCAAAATAATATATTCAAATTAAATGTAATTTTATAGCATCTGATCTTTATAAAAATTAAATCCATTGTTTACAACTATTTTCATAAAAGTAATACATATGTTTTGCTAGCACAAGAATAATGAGAAAAAATTATGTTTTTTAATAAAAGTGTTTAGGAAGTCAAGAATTACAAAAGACTAAATAAAGTAAAAGAAAAACAACACATGTTTCTTGGTGTTATTTCGATTGCAAGAAAAATAATTACCCATATAACAAGTATTGGTCAGTGGAGACACAAAAAATGTCACTATGTAATTAATTGGAATATTAAAAAATATATAAATCTCAACATTCCCAATAAGATGTCAAGATTCCAATAATAAATCAACACAAAGTATTCCTTATAATATATTAATATTGTCTTGCAACCAACAAATCTATAAAAAATCAGCAACATCTTACATTAAAACCAAAAAAAAAAATCCACTAATAAATATTTGTCTAAGGGTCTTTGTCGGAACTGAGGGGTGCTTTGATCCCCAAAATTTTCTTTCAATTATAAAAGTTAATATATAATTCAAAATATTTTCTTAATTTTAATATATTTTATATATTTGACATCTACAAATTTTTAAATATCTGATAGTAGTTGTACCAACTACATAATTCGAGAACTTTTCAAAGAATTAACATTATGATATTTCTAAAATAAGAATTTAGAATGAAGTCCAATTGTTGTGGAATGTATTGCAATTACAATTCATTCATTTGTCAAATTAATTTCTAATGTCTTGTATTGTATGTTTCTTACATGAATCAAAATTTGTTAAGTGTTTTAAATATTGGAAAAAGGTTATAAGGTGTATTTAGATAATAAACCTTGTGTAATTAGAAGTGTAAGAGTCTTCCTAACGAGTGTTCTAATAGTACTCGTTAAAAATAGTTAATACACATAAAAATTTATAAAAGTTTATAAATAATTGTAATATTAAATGAAATTTGACCTAATAACAATTAATATGATTTTTTTTAATTTATTTAAGGATAATGATAATATAATTCATGTTTTATTTACTTTCATCATTTACTTCCTGACGTGACATATGACTTAGTGTGAGTCATGAATTAATGTATCATTATTTTTTTCTTTGACAGGATCTACAAGTATTGTATAATAGTTTTAATATTTTATTTAATGTACACCGATAAAAATTTAAAAATAATTAAATAATGAAATAATTATATTTTAATGTTATTAAAAATTAAAATATAATTAAACATAAAAAAATAATATTAAACATCTAAAAAGTTTACAAAAAAAATTAATTAAAATATCAATTTGATATTTAATTGAATTTCCAAAATTTTTATTTTATTGCTTAAAAATTTGAAAGTTATTTTTGTCTTTATAAAATCAGTTATATATATATATATATATATATATATTCTACCTTGCATTATAAAAATGACGTATTTATTATTTCTTAATCCGTACCTATATCCAAAGTGTAAATATATTTGAAAGATTCAAAATTCTTATGAAAGACAAAAACGTTCTATTAGATTTGATGAAACAATAGTTGACTACAAGATATAAAAGAAAGATCAAAGATGTCTAAAAAGAGGAAATATATAAAAATATATTAAAAGAAAGATAATCAAATTTAAAATTTAAAATTCAAATAAATAAAAATTAAGACATTTTTTTTTTCGATAATTTATACTTAGTATCTTATATTTAAACTAGTCTTTAAGAAATTTTACATTTTTTTATAATGTCGCTAACATAAAATAAAAATATATTTATTTATTATTTATATTTAAGAAATTAACATACTGTAAATATTTAATACCATAATACATTTTACTCTATATATTAAATACATAAATAAAATAAAAGTTTTTCCATGTAATATATAACTTTCTAAAATATATTTTCAAAACATAAAATTCAACCACATCTTCCAAGTGTGGGTTATACTCCCAAGTCATTTGTCGCGATGCCCTTTCAATAATAATTTTATATTTATAAAACGGATTTATTTGGCTGGCAATAGTTAATTTATGATATTTGAATTTTCCATCCAAAACTTCTGTTGAAATAAAAGGATGGAGGGGGAGAAACTATGTTATCAACATTCATATATATATATATATATATATATATATATATATATATATATATATATAT